>Ga0315277_10001669_pt1 | contig 31852 bp, 30 predicted proteins | sample YL17G05_15_MG_FD_203695 | JGI IMG/M metagenome (GOLD analysis project Ga0315277, IMG submission 203695) | Sediment microbial communities from Yellowstone Lake, YNP, Wyoming, USA - YL17G05_15 | ecosystem: Environmental > Aquatic > Freshwater > Lake > Sediment | place: USA: Wyoming | collected...
CAGCTTAGGTTATACTGCTACTGGGTTGAGTGTCAAGACAAAGCCGCGCACACAAAGGAACAAGGGCGGGTTCTCGCCCGCCCCCGCTGAATCCGACTCTCCTCTCTTCCTCTCTTCCTCTCTTCCTCTCTTCCTACCTCCTCCCTCACTCCCTTTCGATTCTACCTCTGCAGCACCAGCTTCTCGGTTGCGCGGTAGCCCCCGGCCGAGAACCGGCAGAAGTAGACGCCCCGGGCCAGCTCGCGCCCCCGGTCATCCGTGCCTCTCCAGTTCAAGCTGTACCGGCCCGGCCGCATCACGCCGTTCGCAAGCGTCCGGACAACGCGGCCGGTCAGGTCGTGCACGCGCAGGACGACACGGCCCTCGGCTGCCAGCGAGTAGCGGATGGCGAGGTGCGCCCCGAACGGATTCGGCTGCGGGACGTAGAGCCGGGTCACGAGCGGACCCTGATTCGGCGAATACGCCTGCTCGCGGACTCCGACCTGTCCCTCGGTCTGCCAGAAGCCGATGAGGGCCCAGTAACTCGGGCCTGTGATGAGCCCGGCCGCAGTCTGGCCCGCAGTCGAGCCGCACTTGTACGCGGACGAACTCATCTCTCCGCCGCCGATGCCGTTCACGCTCCAGTCGCACTTGTAGTTCCGGGCGACGCAGAGGGAAATCCAGAGAACGCAGGTGGCGCCCAGAATGATGGTCCTGGTCATGATTTCCTCCTATCTTACCTGACCGATTGCCGAGTCGGTCCGCGTATCATGCTTGGCGCCCCCTGATACCGGGTGGGCTTTGCGCCTCATCTCAGTCTGTTCCTGCTCCCAGTTGGCGCGTGCCTCAGCCGAGGTCGTCGGTTCCCGCAGCACGGCGAATGCAACCCAGTCGAACTCGCAGTTTCTGTCCGATGGCAGCCCGGGAATCGCCTCAAACCCGACCATAAATCCGCACTGGTCCGATGTGGGCACGTAGGTCAGCCCGCCCGGCCTCCCGCGCGGGGTGACAGTCACGTGGACCGGCACGTCACCTCGGATGTTTTCGCTGACGACAGGGTCCAGTCGCACCGTGGCTACGCCATCGACCAGCCGTGCGCGACCGGCGGCCACGACGCAGCGTTCCGGACTGACCACGCACGGCGTTTCCCCACCACCCTTGAGGCCGCCCGTAAACCAGCCGCCGGTAGCATAGCCCCGGCCATAGGCCTGGATCGCCGTGTCCGACGAGTTGTTGTTGTACGCGCGGGCGAGCACACCGACTCCGGTGGCGGCCGTGGCACCGAAATTGCCGCCGGCCGTCCCGCCATTGGTCCACGCGCCATAGTAGGTGGCGCTGGGGGCGTACAGCCCGTAGCTGACACTGCCGGCCTCGAACGCGTCGTCGCCTGCCCTGCCGACGTATACGCCGTTCGAACCTGCCGTGTCCACCTGAAGGCCGTTGTAACCCGCCTTGTCGACCTCCAGTCCATTGGTGTCGGCCTCCCGAATGTAGACGCCGTCGAACTGCGCCGAATCATAGAGCACAAAACCGTGGCGGGCGGCGCGAGATACCGCGTAACCGTCATGCCCCGCGTAGTCGATTCCGAATCCGTTGTACCCGCCTTGGGCAGCGGCGAAGACTGTGGAGGCAGCTGAGACCTGGCTCGCATAGACGGCTTGATAGTCGGTCGACCCGATCCTGATACCGGTCCCCGCTCGCGTGATGCGCACGCCGAAGTTCGCCGTGCTGTCCACGAGCAGGCCGTCGTACCAGGCAGACTTGACACGCAGACCCGCGTTCCCGGCTCGGGCGACCTCAATCCCGCTGCCGGTTCCGTCGTTGCGGACACTGAGAATCGGAGTGGTGTCGCTGAGTGACGCCGACAGCGTGCAGGGCTTGGCCATGTCCACGCCGCGCAGCGACCCGTCCAGAACCTTGGCCGAGTTGACGACGTTGGCCGCGATGGCAGGGTTGGGATAGGTCCCGGTCAGGTCACCGCCGGCAGGGCCGGATGGAGGCCCACCGGCGTTGTCTGCTGATGGCGCCCAGCTCGAACCGTTCCACTTCAGGACTTGGTCGGTGGCCGGGGCCGAGCTGGACACGCTTCGCCCCTGGAGGCCGTCGACCGTGGGATTCGGATACGTGCCGGCTAGGTCTCCCCCGGCCGTGCCCGATGGCGTCGCGGCACTCGCGTAGCCGGCGCTGTCAGCCTTGTAGGCATACGCCGCGCTCGCTACTCGCAGGCGCGGCACCAACTCGCTGCCGCCCGCAACAGCCATGCCGACGTACAGTCCGCCTCCGGCAGGCACCGCGCTGATGGGCGTCACCGACCCGAGCAGGACCGCAAACAGACCATCCCGGGTCGCGACGTTCTGCGTCTCGCTCCAGAACGGACTGCCCCCGGACGGAACGTCGTATAGCCGGAACGCGACGCTGTAGTCGCCGTTGGGGACCGGGACGCCGAGCGTATCCGTCAGCTTGCCCTGGTAGGATAGCATTTGTGGAATCGTGACGGCCTCAGCCCCGTAGCTTGTGGCTTGGGGCTTGAAGCTTGCGGCTTCTTGCGGTGCGACCGCTGTTCTGTCCGCGGCCCAGGCGACTGCGCACAGGGCCAGTACCGCCAGCACTAGGGTAGTCTTCTTCACTTGTTCCTCCTATCGCTTCTGCTGCGCCAGCTCGGCTTCGAGCTGGGCGATTCTCAACTGCTGTGCCTCGTCGCGCGCCTTCATCTCATCATACAACGCCTGGACTGCGGCTAACAGGACGCCGTCGGCGTCGGCCAGGTTGATGCCGGTTTCGGTTCCGCCGTACTCGAAGGCGTTGTGGAAGTCCTGCGCCACCGGTCCAATGTGCCGCGTGCCGTCGTCCTGGTCCTTCATCTTATAGTCGCGCACGCGCAACGTCGCGACCCTCTCCAGCAACGTCTTGCGGTCCACCGGTCGGAAGTCCTCCTTGGTCATGCTGTCGCACGCCGACTCCCACGAGTTCGAGCCGGGGGCAAGATACGCACCGGTGGTCATCGCCTGGTTACTGAAGAACCACGCCCCGCCCCGCGCGCGCACGCGCCACTGGTTGGCGCCGGTCGAATACACGCTGTCCGTCATAAAGTAGCTGACCGAATCGCCCCAGACAAAGCAGCCGGCATGGTTGGCCTTCGCTTGTGACCCGGCCCCGAGGCTGGCGTAGCCGTCCGCGTCGCAGATGCAGCCACCAGGAATAGCGGCGTACATGCCCGAAGCAACGTTGCTGTAACCTCCGCCAACGGTTGCCTCCTCTCCCGTGGCCTCGTTGGAGTAGCCGCCTGCTACAGTTGCACTCGCGTCAGTGGCCTGATTCACATATCCACCGCCGACTGTCGCGCAGTAGGCTGTGGCGGAGTTCGAGAGTCCGCCGACCACGGCCGCATTGTCGTCCGTGGCATGGCAATTGAACCCGCCGCAGACCGTGGCGTGTTCGCCGCTCGCGATACTCCGGTACCCGCCGCCGACCGTCGCACAGTAGCCCGACGCGGTGTCATACTGGCCGCCGCCGACCGTCGAGAAGGTAGCGACCGCTGCGTTGGCGTAGCCGCCCGAGATTGCCGCACACGTGTCGGACACCGAGTCTCCGGCCATGTTACCCGCGCCACCGGCGATGGTCGCACCTATGCCGCGCGCGACGTTGAGTGTGCCACCGCCCACGAAGGTGAGGGCCGCGCGCGCCCGGTTGCCAAACCCACCGCTGACAGTAATGTTGGCTGGGTCCAAGCCGGACGTGCCCGTGGTGCAGGCCACACCGAGGTTGACGTGGCTATGGCGAAAGGCGCCATAGAGCATGTTGTTCGCCTCTCCCCGCGCGATGCCGAGTCGGTGCACCGTGTAAAGTACACTGTCCGGCGTGCCCCGCACCCACGCGTTCTCGGGCGTTCCACCGGCCAGCGCGAAGTTCGCGGTGTCCGCCTTGTACGCATACGCGGCGCTCACAATCCGCAACCGCGGGCAAGTTCCGCCCCGCCGCCTACCGCCATCCCAAGGTACAGCGCGCCGCCATCCGGTATTGCGCCGATGGGCGTCCCTGTCCCCAGCAGGACGCCAAACAACCCGCCCTTCGTCGTCACAGTCTGCGTCTCGTTCCAGAACGCCGCGCCGCCCGACGGCACGGTGTACAACTTGAACGCGACGCTGTAGTCGCCGTTCGGGACCGGCTGTCCGAGCGTGTCGGTCAGCTTGCCCTGGTACGACAGCATCCGCGGAATCGTGATTGCCTCTGTCCCCAGACTTGGGGCTTGTGGCTTGGAGCTTGCAGCTTCCCGCAGCGCCACCGCCGCGTTGTCGGCCGCCAGTGCCGCAAGGCATAGGGCCACGATTAACATCAGTGCTCGCTTCATCTCTTATCTCCTCTTGAGTTCGGCCGTCAGCACTTCTATTTCGGCCTGCTGGGCCTGGTTCTGTTCGAACAACGCCTGCACTGCGGCCAGCAGGACGCCGTCCGCATCCTCCATGTTGATGGCGGTGTTCGACTCACCGAAACCGAACGCGTTGTGGAAGTCCTGGGCCACCGGCCCGATGTGGCGGATGGACGGGTCCTGGCTCTTCAGGTTGTAGTCCCGCACCCGCATCCGCGCCAGCGCATCGAGCAGCGCCTTCTTATCCACCGGCCGGAAGTTCTCCTTGGTCATGCTGTCGGAGACCGAGTTCCATGAACTACCGCCCGCGTCCAGGTACGAACCCGTTGTCATGCCGAGGTTGGTGTAGAAGTACACGCCGCCGCGCGCCCGCGCCACCCAGCGGTTGGCGCTCGCGGTTCTGACGCTGTCGCCCGACGTGCACGAGTCGCTCCACACGAACGAGCCAACTCCACGGGCCTTGGCGCAGCTTCCGGCCGCAAAGCTGCGGTTCCCCGAGGCAGCGCAGAAGTAGCCGCCCGGCACTGCCGAGTAGCCGCCCGCAGCGGAGCTGCCCTGACCGCCGCCTACAACTGCGTAGACGCCGGTCGCGTCGTTGCTGTTGCCGCCGCCCACCGTAGCGTAGGAGCCGGTCGCTTCGTTGATGTAGCCGCCGCTGACCGTGGCATAGGTCGTCTCGGCCGTGTTACCGTAGCCGCCGCCCACCGTCGCAGCGTAGCCGGTCGCGTCGTTGTTGTAGCCGCCGCCGACCATCGCGTACAACGTATCGGCTGTGTTATTGTAGCCGCCGCCGACAAAGGCGTAGTCGCCGGGCGCGGCATTGCTGTAGCCGCCGCCGACCGTCGCGTGCGTGCCCGCAGCGGAGTTGGCGTTCCCGCCACCCACAACGGCGCACATGGCGGTAGCGGTATTGTTCTGGCCGCCGCCGACCATTGCCTCGATGCCGCTTGCCGTGTTGTTCCAGCCGCCGGCGACTGTCGCCCCATCGCCCGAAGCTAGGTTGCTACCCCCACCGGCCACGGTGGCCCGGGCGTGCGACGCCGTGTCATTCTGCCCGCCGCCGACCGTGGCGAACATGTGGGTCGCGGCATTGCCGTAGCCGCCGGTCACGGTCGCGCAGGTGTCGACCACGGAGTCGCCGGCAGAGTTGTCGGACCCTCCACCGACAAACGCCCGGATGCCCAATGCGTCGTTGGCCGCCCCGCCCGCAACCGTGGCCCCAACTGCCGACGCCTGATTGCCGAATCCGCCTCCGACTGTGGTCTGGTTAGCGGCGGCGTCATTCGAGCCACCGCCACCGACGAACGACCACATGCCGGTGGCTCTGTTGTACCCCCCGCCCGCCACCACCGCACCGGAGTCACCTCCAGCGTCGCCGGCAAGATTGTGCTTGCCCGACAGAACCCCGCCGTAGTATGCCCACATGGTGTCTCCGTACCCGCCGCCAATCGTGGCATAGAAGCCGCCAGCGGTGTTACCGTAGCCGCCGCCAACCGTGGCTGCGGTGTTGCTGGCCGTGTTCCCGGCGCCACCGCCAACCGTCGCTTCAAGGCCGCTCGCGCTGTTCTGGTTGCCGCCGCCGACCGTGGCATAGGCGCCGCTGGCCGTGTCTGCGTAGCCACCGCCAACAGCGGCCGCGGGGTTACTGGCGACGTTCTCCATTCCCCCAGCGACCGTGGCGTAGGTGTGGCTGGCGATGTTCCTGCCACCGCCACCGACGGTGCTGCACATGCTGTTCTGGTCCGATGTGCCGGTGGTGCAGGCGACGCCGAGATTGACGTGGGTGAAGGCCTGGTTGCCGTAGAGTTTGTTGCCGGCCTCGCCGCGGGCGATGCCAAGTTCACGGGTGGTGTATAGCACGCTGTCCGACCCGACGCGTACCCAGGCGTTGTCGCCGCCGCCCGCGCCGGCGAGCGCGAAGTTCGCCGTATCTGCCTTGTACGCGTAGGCCGCGCTGGCAATCCGAAGCCGCGGCACGAGTTCCGTGCCGCCCGCGACCGCCATGCCGAGGTACAGCGCGCCTGCATCAGGCGCCGAACCGATGGGCGTGACTGAACCCAGCAGGATCGAAAACAGCCCTGACTTCGTCCGCACGGCCTGCGTCTCGTTCCAGAACGCGCTGCCGCCTGATGGCTCGGTGTACAGCCGGAACGTGACGCTGTAGGTCGTATCCTGCACCGGCTGTCCGAGCGTGTCGGTCAGCTTGCCTTGGTACGACAGCATCTGCGGAATCGTGATTGCCTCCGGGGATTTGAGATTGTGGATTGGCGATTGCAGATTGGCGGTTGGTTGCGGCGCAACAACCGTGTTGTCGGCCGCGAAGGTGCTGGCGCTCGCAAGCGCCAGCAGCACGACCATGACTCTCATCGAACCTCCTGTGTGTCGAACCTTCCTGATCTCGTGGCGACGAACAACAAGAAGCGCGGGGCGCCACCCTACCCCGCGCACGCCTAGTTATAGCCTGTGCCCTGCCGCTGTCAAGTTGCGTTAGTTGAATGTATGGAGCCGAAGAAAGACGCGGCTGGGACTAGAGCGACCGGGCGCGGCTCTCCGCGTCCCTGCTGACTGCTGTCGGCCAGCTACCGCTGGCCAGCCGCCCGTCGGAGGCTGGAAAGCAGCAGAAGAACCAGGACCGGCCCGGTGAGCAGGCAGTTGGGATTGTATTTCAGCGCCTGGCCGACCGCGCCGTGGAATAGGTAGATCAGCGCCCGCAGGCTTCCACAGGCCGGACAGAATCCAAAGATGAGACGGTTCAGACAGACCGACGGCAGTCGCACCACGAGCGACGGAGGAACCACCGCGAGGAAGACGACCGCCACACCGAGCAGTAATGCCCGGACTCGGTAGCGCCGCCTAGCTACTGCTTCTTGCGCAACGGCCTCCCCTTCGCGTCTTTCAGGCTGTCGGTGGCAATCATAATAACGTCTACCAGCCACCAGATTCCGCACCCGCCGGCAGTCAGTAGCTTCACGACCCCGAGCCCGATGTAGCCGAGGTAGAACCGGTCCACACCAAGCTGGCCCAGGAATATCGACAATAGCAGGGCGGTCAGCCAGTCCTTGCTGTCATCGGCCGAAACCGGCGTCACGACCGGCTGTGGGGCAGGGTTTGCCACGCAGCTCGGGCAGGACGTCGTGCCTTCCGGAATCTCTTTGCCACACTTCTCGCAGTTCATCAATGCTCCCTTCGGTTGGTCGATTCTAGAGCCGGTCGGCCGCCAGTCAACTCCCTGCCGGTCATTCAACGGACCGCGACGTTCTCGCCCAGGGGCCGCTCTGCAGGCCTTGCCGGCGCCACCCACACGAAGGACAGGCCATCCCGGTCCGTGGCAGGAACCCGGCGCTGGAGCCCCGGCCGGACTGAATCCGGCATCATGATGTCACGTTCGACGCAGGCAATGGTGCTGCGGCCGATGGCGAGAATCGCCGGCTTCTTCATACCGCTGTCCAGCACCGTAGTGTCATGCACGCTCCAGAGAAAGTCATCCAGCCCAAGCTCCATCGCCTTGAGCCGCTGTCCGAGTTCCTGTTGCCTTTCGAGCCACGAATGGCGCGCGGCCTGCGTGCCCAGCGGCGGGAGCGAGGCCGACTCGGGATAGACAGTAACCCACGTCGCGGGCAGGCTGAGTCTCCGGTAGTAGGCATCGCCGGGCCCGCGCGGCCTGGTTCGTCCCAGCGCCGAGCGCCAGTTCAGCGTGTCTTCCGGGTAGCGCTCGGCCAGCCTCTTCGCCAGCTCCGCGTTGCCCGGCCGCTGCCCCTTGGGATAGACAACGTACCAGTATTCGGCAAAGAACTGGTCGGCCGAGACCACCTGTCCGCCGTCGCGCACTGATTCGTAGTAGACGAAGTACCGAGAGGAGCCTGCCCGCGGCCGTTCAAGGTCCGGCCCGCCGAACGCAATGCCCAGCAGCCTGAGCAGAGCCGTGTCCCGGCCCAGGGCGCAGCCCTGAATCCGGAGCTCGGTGCGGCAGTCGACGATGCTGTCGGGCAGCGGCTTGAGCGCGCCGGAACCGATTGCGAGCCACAGTGAGGTGAGGTCGGTCCGGCCCTCGCCTTCACGCACCGGCACCGCTAGCCCGCCCATTCGTAGGAGTGCGCCACGATGTTAACCACGCCCCACGGCCGTCCGTTCGATGGCCGGTGATTGGCAAGGTACTCGCGCACGTCGGCCAGGCATCGCAGGTTCCGCTCAAGACGCTCGGTCCGCGCTCCTGAGTCGCTCGCGTAGTAGTCGGCCGCCGCCTGATAGAACCGGTTGTCCGAGTTCCGGTCCTCGCCCATGATGAACGTCACGCCCTCGCGGCTGCCTTCCGGCGCCGCCGCCAGCGCCGCCTGTTCGCGGGAGAACACGAGCAGCCGCTGCAGGTAGTCGGCAATTGCCGCGTCGGTCGCACGCGCGAGATACCGCTCGACCTGTTCGGGTCGCATGCCCTCCAGCCGCGCGCGGAATCCGGGGTCGGCAAGGTGCTCCGGGCCGAGAAGCCCGACCCGGAACCGCTGTTCCCTGACAGCGCGCGGCACGGTCAGCCAGGCTGCCAGCCCGAGCAGAACGGGCAGTGCGAGGAAGACAAGCTTCCCCGCACTGGACCGCAGGAATCGTGGCAGCGCTATGGTTTGAAGTTGAAGGTCACTTTGACGATCACGTCGCTACCGGCGGAGTTGACGATGATGAGCTTCTTCAGCAACTGGATGACCGTCGGCTCGAGGTTTGGAGTCACTTCATCCAGCCCAACCTTCACATCGCGCACCAGCCCGTCCGCACCGACCGTGAACTCGACCACCATCTTCCCGCGTAGCCCGGGCTGCGATGACAACTCCGAAGAATAGGCATTCACCAGTTCGCCGAGCTGCTTCTCGATCGGCTGCTTCACCGCCCGCTCGCTAATGCCGCCCTGAATCTCGACCTTGCCAACCTTGACGGTCCCGGCTGGCTGGGGCGAAGGCGCCGGGGCCGCCTCGAGTTCGTCGGCCGCAATCGCGCCCTGGACACTGACCGGGGCGTTCATCGCCATGCTCTTGCTCATCGCCCGGCCGCCGAACCCGGTCGCAGCGCCGCCGCCAACCGCGTAGTCGGACACGCCCTGCGGCAGCGGCAAGGCTTGCTCGACGACTTCCTGTTTGCCGCCGACGTTCCGCACCTTCTTGTCAATCGCAACGAACGAGGTGTACTGGGTGAGCAGGCTGTACTTCAGACCAAGGGCCGTGATTTCCTTCACCCGGTCCGAGTCTTCTCTGAGGTTGTTGTAATCGGCAAGTATCTGGACCATGTGACGGGCCCAGAGATACCGGAGCGCGGAGTTGTCTTCGCTCGGGCTCGCACCGTCAAGGTCGAGTACCTGGCGATACTTGCCGGTCCCGCCGCGGCCGGTGACCACAATCGCACCCTCAGGTTGGCCGCGCCACTTGCCGAAGATGATTATCGGCCGCTCAGCCAGCACGTCGGGAATCGTTTTCGGCTCGACGTCGTAGACCTCGAACCCGTTGTACGCCACTTCAATCCCGGTCAGCACCGGCGTCTGGATGTACTTCCGGAACTTCTCCGCCTGGGCCGCGGCCGCATCCGGCTTCTCAATGATGAACGGCTCGCCCATGCCGACGTGCGCCATGCCCTCGATGATGAAACGGTTCACGCCCGAGCCGATGCCGAAGGCGAACATATTCGCTTTGCCGAGGGACTTCCGTATCAGATCGAACGCCTCGGTCTCGACGGTGACGTATCCGTCGGTGGCAATGACGATGGTCCGCGAAACGCCTTCGGTGCGGGGCAGGGCGAGTGCGCGGGTGAGCGCGGGCAGCACCTCGGTCCCGCCTGAGCCCTGTTCTTTATCGATAAAGGCGATTGCACCCTCGATGTTCTTCTGATTCACCGGCAGCGACTTCTCGGCCATCACCGCACTCACTCCCGAGAACAGCTCGACGTTGAAGTAGTCGGTCGGCCTCAGGTTCGTGAGGAGATTGCGCAGCAGGGTCTTCGAAATGTCGAGCGGAAACCCGTGCATCGAGCCGGACACGTCCACGATGAAGATGTACTCGCGCGGCGGAATCGCCTTCGCCTCCACCCGCTTGGGCGGCTGAATCATGGCGAGGAAGAAGTTCTCATCCTTGCCCTGGTACAGCAGCAGGCCGGACTGAATCTTGCCGCCGGCCAACCTGTAGCGCAGGATGAAATCGCGGTTTCCGCCCTGCTTCTCTGATGCATCCAACGCGATTGTCGCCTCGTTCAGCCCCTCGTACTTGACGCTTGTCTTGTGCGACGGACAGGAGATTTCCTGTATCGGCAGCCCGGCCGCAAGGCGGACGTTCATGCCGAACTCGTAGGTCGGCGCTTCGCCTTCGTGGGTATAGGGGCTCTTTACCCACTTGTCGGTCTGCTTCGCCTGCTTCTCAGGTATGTTGGAATAGCGCGGCCCGACCACGGTCGGGTAGGCAAACTCATACACGCCCTCGGACGGGACCAAGAGCTCGGTATAGGACATCTCCACCGTGATGTAGTCCCCGGGCATGATGTTCGCCACGTTCATCTGGAATACGTTGGGCCGCTCCTGTTCGAGCAACGACGCGGTTTTGCCCTCCTGCTTCGCCTGCTCGTACTCCTTGCGCGCCTTCTCGCGCTCCCGGATTGACGCGACGATCGTGCGGTCGCCAATCGTCATCTTCATGGCGTAGACCGCGGCCCGCGTCGAGGCCGGGAACGTGTAGATCGCCTCAATCGGCTTCTTGCCGTCGTTCTTGTAGACCTGCTTGACCTTGACGTCGGCAATCACGCCGGCAATGGAAACGTCTGCCTTGGTCGAAAGCAGAGGCAGGCGGTCAACGGTCGGGTCGTCGCTCTTTATCAGGAAATAGGGCGACAGCGTCTTGTCTTCCTCGGGCATGTTTGCGGGCTGAGCCGGAACCAGCATCGGCAGGACCAGGCACAACGCGCACAGGGACAGTTTCAGGTGGCTCATCGAGTACCTCCGCATTCATCTACCGGGACCGCTCTTGGTCTATTCCGCACGAAGGATAGTAGACCGGTTGCACGCCCGGTCAACCGGCGCAGACGGGAACAGAGCAGCCGCAGATCGCCAGCAGGCCGAGGTCAGAAGTCAGAAGCCAGAATAGCGAAGTCAGAACCGCGGACGCAGAGAGGATCAACCGCAGATTACGCAGATGTCGCAGATTCAACACGACCCGGAAGGAACTATCCACAGGTCTCGCAGATTGCGCAGATTCCGGTCCGCTCCTCCGCTGGAAACTGCCAACTGGAAACTGGAAACTCGCAGCTCAGAGCTGCAATGAAAACTCGCCCGGAAGTTCCTCTCATCGTTGCCATCAACGTATCCCTGATTCTTGCCTAGAGCGTGCAATCCAGCGTGTATTTCAGCGCGTAGGCGAATGGACCGCACAATTCGTGTTCACGCGCGTCCGCCGTCGGATGGTGACAAGTTTCCGCACTTGTTCGCGTCGAAGTTTGTGGCATCGTTCGGCTTGAAGTTCGGCGAGAAGTTCTCCTTGTTGTTCCTCGCAATGTTCGCGAAGAAGTTGCTTTCGAGGTGTGTTCAGATAGCATGTCGAAAGCTACTGGGGAGGCATAGGAGGGTGTTTTGAGTGGACAGGGGCTAGGGTCTTGGGACTAGGGAAGTTAGGACATATTCCCTGGGCCGGCGTGATGTGTGCTATAATACACATTGAGGCTTGGCGAGTGAGCGGGAATTCCGCCCGCCGCGCGTCAGGAATCGCCCCCTGTTCGCTGCGATTTCACTGTCGGGCTGTGTGTCGAAGTGGCTGGCCGTTCGCATCGTGTCCACGAATCCTGGCGGAGTCAAGGCCGCACGCCTGTCGCGGCTGCCAAGGCTGTCTCGTTGCGGGATGTCGGCTAAGCCGGAAGTGAAAAGGTGCGCTGGCGGCCCGGACTTCTACCGGTTTCGCTCGGGAAAGCCGACGGCCTTGATTCGGTTGCCGGTTGGGTCTGTGAACTCGAAGTCGCAGTGCCACGACAGAGTGTCAGGCAGTGCGTCGGGATTGCAGGCGATTCCGGCCGCCTTGAGCCGCTGGTAGAGCACCAGTACGGTCCGCGCGGGCAGCAGAAAGTACTGACGAGTCGGCCACCAAACGTGCCGGGTTCTGTCGTCGGTGCTCTCGAGATATAGCAGCAGTTGGTCATCGAGAACCAGGCAACAGGCACCGGTACCCACTTCTCCATATAGGACAAACCCGAGGGTGCTTGTGTAGAACCGGCGCATCCGCTCGTAGTCAGCAACGGCGACTGGCTGGTATGCGTAGCGTGGGAAGCGCCGCGGGCCGGAGCTTCCTTCTGCCAGTTCCGCGATGAGTTGCTGCGTTTCAGGAACGAACTCTCTCCGGATGAGGTACTTGATGACCCGGGTTTTCAGCGCCGTGTCCGTGTCACACCCGCAACGTGAGAGAACGCCATCCGCGACTGGTCGGGCATGGCCGGTGTCCGACTGCACTGCGTCGGGGTCACCTCTGTCCCAGCAAAAGGGCGTCCATGGATACCACAGTACGTAGCGCAATCGGCCGGGTCTGTCCGGCGACGGGTACATATCCGTCACCAGCCACTGCTTCGAAACGTGATACGGGTCAGGAACTTCCGGCAAAGACACGTGCCGAACTCCCCGGGTCCTGACGTTGACGACATCAAGGCCCCGCCCGAACCAGTCCCACTTGCCTTCAGGATATCCGCCCTTGCCGTAGCGGAACGGACCGGCGAAAAGCGTGTCGCCGACAAGGCAGAGCGAGAAGACCGAGTTGGAGGCGAGTCCCTGCGTGGTCGTGATGCGGCGCAGAGAGCTGTCGGCGAGGTTGCAGCGCACGACGCCATGACGGTCCGTCGCCAGCCACAGCACCGAGTCCGTGGCCTCGACGTCCCAGATGCGGAAACGGGCGAGGCTGTCCCACTGCCGCCAGCGCCGTTCGGCCTTGTCGAACACCGATAGCCCACGGCCACCGGCGAACACCGAGCGACCGTTCTGCGCAAGGCAGTTGATGGTGTCTATCAACCCGCTGTCGCGCACGAGCGAGTCGCGGTATGTCATGAAGTCGTGGATGAACAAGTGGTAGCCGCCGGCCTCATAGTTGTTCCGTCTTGCGGAATCCGCCAGGGCGAGCCACATCCGGCCCTCGTACATCAGGGCGGGCATCGGCGCATCTTCCATCAGGACGTACATGTCCCGCGCCTGCGCGCTGAGAGTCAACGCCAGCAGCAAGAACGGCCACGCCGGCCGGAACCTGCTGCCCGCCGAGCCGCCACATCTGGCCACGTTCGATTGTGCCCCCGATTCCGGGCCGAGTCAAGGCCCGACCGCCGGTTGCCGCAGCCACGACCGACGCTATAATCTCCGCCGTGCATGAAAGGAGCTGCGATGGCCAGTGAGTTCATAAAGACCGACCCGTACAAGCTGAAGGACAATGTCTTCAAGTTGATTGACCAAGACTGGATGCTCGTGACCGCCGGGACGCCCGAGCGGTGGAACACGATGACCGCAAGCTGGGGCGGGCTTGGCGTCCTCTGGAACCGGCCGGTTTCGTTCGTCTTTGTCCGGCCCACACGCTACACCTATGAGTTCATGGAAGAGCACGAACGGTTCACTCTATCGTTCTTCCCCAAGACATACCGGAAGGCGCTGGTCTTCTGCGGCTCGAAGTCCGGCCGGGACTACGACAAGGCGAAGGAGACCGGGCTCGAGCCGGTGTCGCCGTTCAAGGATGTGGTAGCTTTCAAGCAGGCGCGGCTGGTCCTCGTGTGCCGCAAGCTCTACACGACCGACATCGACCCGAAGCGGTTCCTCGACCCGAAGACGGACATCCACTATCCGAAGAAGGACTATCACCGCGTGTACGTCGGCGAGATCACCCGCTGCCTCGTGAAGGCGGCAAGATGAAGACCTGGCACACGCGCCACCCGGACCGGGCCATCACCGACCCGGCCGAGATCGCGCGCATCGTTGCGGGCCAGAAGTTTCTGACCCTCGCCCTCTGCGCCGAGAACCGGCCCTACCTTGTTACCCTCAGCCACGCGTTTGATGCGGAGCACGGTTGCTTCTACTTCCACTGCGCGCCGACGGGCCGCAAGCTCGACCTCATTCGCGCCAACCCGCAGGTCTACGGGCAGGTGCTCGAGGACTGCGGGTACGCGACCGGCGAGTGCGAACACAAGTACCGCACGGTCCAGTTCGAAGGCCGGGCGGAGGTCGTCGCCGACCCGGATGAGAAGCTCCGCGCCCTGCGCCTGCTCATCGAACGGCTCGAACCGTCACCGGAGCCGGTCAAGGTGCGGCTGCTCAAGCCGGAGCGGCTCACCGGGGTCGCGGTCATCCGGGTGACGGTGACCGACTGGAGCGGCAAACAGGGCAGCTAGACGAACATCGAAGCTGAAGGCCGCGATGGGGAGTGAAGCCACGAAGACACGAAAACACGAAACAAGAGAGACCGGGGAAGGATCCCCGCTCCGGACCTTCCGCTTCGCGGCTTTGGCCTCCGCGGCCCCTGTCGAACAGTGCGTGCTTTCGTGGCGTACATGTCGGTTTCTGAACGGCTAGCATTCGCTTGACTAAGCCCAATCCGCGCATAAGCTGAAGCCGATGGATAAGAAAACGATACTGGTGATTGACGACGACCTCGGCTTCCGGCTGATGCTGCGGAAGCTGCTGGAGTCGGCCGGCTACCAAGTCATAATCGGCGAAGAAGGACAGTCCGGGCTTGAGGCGGCGTGGGACCACAAGCCCGACCTCATCATCTCGGATATGGACATGCCGATCAACGACGGGTACAAGACGATTGAGATGTTCCGCAATGACCCGGACGTGAAGGCACCCGTGATCATCGCTTCCGGAGTGGTGGACACGCGTGATGCGAAACTCGTGCTCGACGCCGGCGCGAGCGCGTTCTTCCGGAAGCCGGTTGAGCAAGCCGCGCTGCTCGCCAAGGTATCGGAACTGCTGAGTTAGGTCTGCTGCCGGTCCGGTCGGGGCCAGGCCGCGGGGAGGATTCGCGTTATCGCCGTTTTAGGTTGAGACAATGCTGAGAACCTACGCTATCCGCGACAGCCGAATCGTCGAGACCCCGGGCGGGCCGATTTCGGTCTACATCGCGCCGGACGAGGCCGAGCGCCGGTTCATGGTCGAATCCTGCCGGATTGACGAGCACACGCTCGCCTCCGCGCTCGACCCGGACGAACTCGCCCGCCTCGAATTCGAGCCGGACCACGTCGCGCTCATCTTCAAGCGACCACGCAACTACTCGGGCAAGGATGGAGTGATGTTCAAGGTCGCGTCCTGCGGCGTCTTCCTGTTCCGCGACCGGCTGATTGTCGCCGAGGCCGAAGACCTGCCGCTCTTTGATGGAAAGCAGTTCCTCCGGGTCGCGACCCTGCCCGAGATCCTGCTCAAGCTCATCAACCGCTCCATCTTTCACTTCCTCGAGCACCTGAAAATCATCAACACCATCTCGACCGAACTCGAGCAGAAGATCAACCAGGCAATGGAGAACCGCCAGCTCATCAACCTCTTCGGTCTGGAGAAGAGCCTCGTCTACTACGTCGCCTCAATCAACTCGAACGGCACAGTTATCGACAAGCTCAAGTTGAACGCCGCCAAGATTGGGTTCAGCCCCGAAGAAGGGGAATTCCTCGACGACATCATCATCGAGAACTCCCAGTGCAACAAACAGGCCGAGATCTACTCGAACATCCTTGCCGGCCTGATGGACGCGCGGGTCTCCATCGTCAGCAACAACCTGAACATGCTCATCAAGACCCTGAACATCATCACCATCGCCATTATGGTCCCGACGCTCGTGGTTTCCGTCTTCTCCATGAACGTCAAGCTGCCCATCAGTGAAGAACACCCTCTGGCGTTCTGGATGATTATGGGCATGGCCGGTGCCGCGCTTGCCATCTTCATGTACTTCTGGTGGCGGAAGAAGTGGTAGCCATCCCGGAGTTGACTGACGCCGAAAGCGGGCTAGACTACCGCGAAGTGGAACGCAGGCACATACTGGTGGTGGAGGACGAGCGGCCGACGCTGACCCTGATCGAGAAGATCCTGACCGGCGCCGGCTATCGCGTGACCGGGGTCCTGGACGGAATCGCCGCACTCAAAGCTGTTCACTCCGACCCCCCTGACCTTGTCCTGCTTGACCTGATTATCCCGGGGGTTGACGGCTACGGAGTCTGCGTCCTGCTCAAGCGGGACCGAACCTTCCACGCGCCCATCGTCGTCCTGACCGGACGGACCAACCAGAAGGATATCAAAGCGGCGTTCGATGCCGGCGCCGACGCTGTCCTGCCGAAGCCGCTCGACCGAACCGCGCTGCTGGCCAAGGTCGGCGAACTCCTCCCTGCCCGTCCGACACGCAAACCCGCGTCCTGAGTATCCGGCCGTTGAAAACTGAAGACTGCTGAGCGGTTGCTCGCGGCGTAGCCGCGATGCTACTTCCTCGGCGCGCGGCTCAGGCTGGATATCAGCGACCGCACCGTGCGCTCACCGTCACGCAGTTGCACCTTGAGGCTGTCACCTGCTGCGCCCGGCTGGCTGGCAATGGTCGCGGGTAGCTGGCGCAGTACGGATATCTCCGCGCCGATCTGCGAAATCAGCTTCGCCTGCTCCGGGCCCGGCTGGCCCTTGACAACTTGCTGACGCACAAGTTCGAACCGTGACTCAAGGTCGTTCACTTCCAGGTCCAGCATGCCAGCCACGTCGTTCCTGGCAGCTTCCCGGGCTGAATCGCGCTTCGCCTGGGCCGCAGCGCGGGCCGCCTCCTCAATCTGCGCCTGCTTCTGCCTGTACGCCTCGCCGGATGCTCGCCTCGCACGGCCGGAGATCATGACGACGATCCCGATGATAGTCGCGAGGACGAGCAGGCCCACGAATACGAAGACAAGCGGGTTGTGCGGCCGCTGATGGCGGTGAACCCGCGCCCGGATCTTCTGGCCGCAGGCGAAGCAGATCTCTTGTCCCTCGGTCACGTTCTCACCGCAATGCGGGCACCTAGCCATTTGTCTTCGTCAGAGCAGGACGCTCAGGTTGACATCGGATAGCTCGACCGGCGTCTCTCTCCTGTGAGGACCACTCGGCCCCATCTTACGTGCTACCAGCATCTGGGTTGTTTCATTTGGAGCTGCCCAGTTCCTCCAGCAGTGCTTCGACCTGGCGTTTGCCCACCTGGATGGTGTCTCTCAACGACTGCTTTTGGGTATCGGCTGAAGCCGCCAGGACAACGACAGTCTTGCGCAGCAGTTGGAGTTCGGCATGGAATCGATTGATGATCCCCTCCTGCTGCACGCTCGGGTGTTCCGCCACCCGAAGGCGGGTCGACTGGAAGCGGGCTTCTGCGTCATCAAGTTCAGCCGCGAGCAAGCGCGCTTCGTTGTCGTTTTCCGCGACCTGCAGCGCATCCTGCCAACTGTGCGCGGCGCGTCGGGCCGAATCCTGAATGCGCAGTGCCTCCTCTTCCGCGAGCAGCGCTGCCTGCTTCCGGGCGGCGTTGACGCGGATGAACCACAGACCCCCGAGCACTGAAATCACCGTCACACAGGCCGCGATGATAACTATCGGGTTCGCCCGACGCTCGTGCCGGAAGGCGCGCGTGCGGACGTGCTGGCCGCAGGCGTAGCAGTTCTCCTGCCCCTCAGCCATTGTCTCGCCGCAATGTGGACAGAGTGCCGTCCGTCTTCCTCAGAGCAGGACGCTCAAGTCGACATCAAACAGAGCGGTCGGCTGGGTGATGCCGAATGACTCCATGACTGCCGGGTGAACTTCACCAAGTGCACCCCAGATGACTTCGCGGTCAGCGGCTCGTGCGAAAACGCGGGCGCACCGGCCGGGTATGAAAGTCGGGCTTTCGAGCGGCCCGAATCGCAGGTCGCGGCCGAACTCGCGCGCCAGCGCATCCAGCACCTGCTTCGCGTCAGTGTAACCTACCTTGGGCCCGGCGATTCCAGCTGCCAGCCTGCGCTGCGTCCGGACACCGGTCTCCTCTGCCGAATCCAGTTCGAAGCAGTCCCCGGCCTCAAAGATGCACTGCGGCATCTCGCGGGTGGTGTTCACACGGAGTGTGCTGAGGAGCCCGGTTATGAGTTGCTCCCGCGCCATGGTCTGCTCAACGCTTATCGGGTTCTCGAGCCGCACAAAGTGCTCCGGTGTCGCGCGTCCGAGCTTCTCAAAGTGCTCTGCTACGTTGGTCAGCGCCGGGGTCATGATTTCCAGGAACCCGAGCCCGGTCATCACGCGCCGTGCAGTCGTGGAAAGCTCCTCGATCGGCTGGTGGCTTCCCACGGACATGCTCGGCACAAGCCGGGGCGCGATGTTGTGGTACCCGTAGCCGATGGCGACGTCCTCGAAGATGTCGTACTCGTGCATGATATCGGCCCGGTACGCCGGCATCTGGAGTAAGAGACTGCCGGCTTCGGACTTCGCGCCATAGCGCATCCTCTCAAGCACCTTCGCCACGTCCGGTACCTCGACTCCAACGAGGCGCTCCGCCGCCTTCGGGTCGATGCTCCGCATCTGCGGCTGCAGGTTGGGCGTGACTTCCTTCGACTTATCGGGGTAGACAACCTGCACGGTCTCAACCTTGGCACCGAGGTCGGCGAGGCCGCAGGCGATTACCGCAATCGTCTTCTCAATCGCATTCTTGTCCGGCCCGGTCACGTCGACGAACAGGTTCCGAGTCTTCTGCGTCACTCGTGTATCTTCGCTGTTGATGATGGGAGGCATCGAGAGCACCTTGCCGCCCGCATCGCAGAGCAGCGGATACTTGTCAAACTTCTCCAGGAGGTGTTTGTACCCGACTCCCTTCGGGTGCCTCTCCAGGATTTCCTTCGGCGTGACCGCCTTCATCTCCGAGTCACTTGACCCCTTGACCCCTTGATCACTGGACCCCTCTCCGACTGGCATGCCGCTCTGCGCTCCTGGCGCAGGTGCCATCAGATGGCTCATTAGCGGAACGAACTTCACGCCGTCGGGCGCGACCGCCGAATACTCGAAGTCCGGTTCCACCGTATCGAGGTCATACACGCCGATTGACGCCCGCCGCCGATTCCGTCCCAGCGCCCAGTGCAGGTTCTCCTGCATCTTCATCACGGTCTTCACCGTCTCCTCATCCATAACCAGCCCACGCACCACACAGGCGACGATGTAAGGCCGGATGCTCTCCAGGCCCGGCTGCACCGTAACCTTGAACCCGGAAGGCTCCACGCGATACACCGGTAGCCCGGTCTCGATGCCGAGATAGCCGCGCAGCGCCCGTGCAAGCCCGGCAGCGTCGAACATGTCCGGCCTCACCGGCAGCAGGCTGATGCGGATGACCTCGGACGTGCCAGTTTCGACCAGTTCCTTGTTGCCACACCACTCACAGACGTTGTTGAAGTCCGCGTGGTCCAGCACCTCGGTCACTTGGCTGCACTTGTCGCAGCGGAACGCCGTGATGCTCGCGGTACCTTCGACGTTGTTGCCGAGTTGCTCCAACGCGGCGACCAACTCGTCGCGGCTCAAGCTCTTGCCGATGAGCCGCTTGAGCGTGGCCGTCGCGATGCTGACTACAGGCACATACCCTCCGAACCGGAGAATTCAGAAATCAGAATGCAGATACCAGAATGCAGAACTCCGGAATCCGATAATCCTGGATTCTGATATCTGATCTCTGAGATCCGAATTATCCTCATCCTCCAAGCCTCGCTTGTCGAAGCCAGTCGATGTCGGCCATGTACAGCTTGCGGATGTCGTCGAGCCCGAACCGCATCATGGCTATCCGCTCGACCCCGCCGCCCCACGCGAGCACTGGGACCTTACACCCGAGCGGCTGCGTGACTTCGGGCCGGAACACACCCGAACCGCACATCTCAATCCATCCGAGCTTGCCCATCTTGGCAAACACCTCGGCGCTCGGTTCAGTGTAGGGGAAGAACGAAGGACGGAATCTGACTTCCTCCGCACCCATCTTCTTGTAGAACGCCTCAAGCGTGCCGAACAGGGTCGCGAGCGTCGCCTGTTCGTCGATGATTATACCGTCAATCTGCATGAACTCAGCCAGGTGCGTCTGGTCCGTTGCCTCGCGGCGGAAAGTCTTACCGATGCAGAAGACCTTGCGCGGCGGCTTCGGGTTCGCGGCCAGCGCGCGGATGGAGGCCGACGTCGTATGAGTGCGCAGTACCAGTTGCCGCGCCTTCTCGATGTCCCACTCGTACCGCCAGCCGGTCGAACCGGTGTCACCGCCGTTCTCGTGGGTCCGCTTCACCCACTCGACCAAGTCCGGCGTAAGGCGTAATGCGTCTGGCGTCTGGCGTCCCTCCCCCGGCAACCGCCCATACTTGGGTTCGGCCACGTAGAACGTATCCTGCATCTCGCGCGCCGGGTGGTCCTGCGGCTGGAACAGGGCGTCGAAGACCCAGAACGCAGTGTCAACCGTGGGCGAGGCCACCTCCTCGAAACCCATCTCGAAGAACGCCTGCCGAATCTCCTGAATCACTCGCTGCAGCGGGTGTTCCTTGCCCGGGTACTTTGGCGCGGTCGCGAGTCCCGGGTCGTACTTCCTGAACACAACGTCACGCCACTTGCCTGAGGCGAGAATCTCCGGCGTCAGTTGGTTGACCTCGACTGCCGGCTCGATGCCACCGCCCTTGAGCGTCGCGCCCGCACCGGTCAGCGACAGCTTGCGACTGACGCGCTTCTTCCGCTTCAGTAGCTCGTTCCTGCCCTTGAGCAGGTCCAGCGCCGCTTTCACGTCAACCCCTGCTATCGCTAGTTCGGATTCCGTGGCCTGCCCCAGCTCCGCCAGCCTCACCACGAATGACTCGTCCGCGCCCTTCGCGATAAGTGCAGCCTCGCCCTTGCCGCTAACTGCCAGGACTCCGGCGTCTCGCGTGCACCAGCCCTTCTTCATGAGCCACTTCACCTCGGCCCGGACGTCATCCTTGCCGAGGAGTTTGGGAAGCCCCGATAGATTGGCCGAGCCGCCCGCTGCCTTGAGCGCACCAAGAGCCTTCCGTTCAGGGAAGCCGTCAACCGCCGCCTTCCCCTCATCAGTCAGACTGAACTCCTCCTGTGACTCCTCGGCAATCTTGACCAGCCCGCGCTGCGCCAGCATCGTCGCGCCAGCCATCACGAGCGACTGATCGGTGCCAGTCTGCTTCACGATGTCCGCGACCGGAAGCGCCTTGCCGGCTTCCAGTGCGGCAAGGATGCGATATTCGATTTCCGGGAGGCGGGTCATCGCCGCCTCAATATGCCAGAATTCGAGGGAAAGTCAAGGAAGTAGCCATGCGGACTGACTTGAAATCCTCCTGCTACAGCTTAGGCTTGAACAGGAACTAACAATGAAGGCGATGGTCATTGCCCACACCGGACGCCTGGAAGACGCGCCCCTCGAACTCCGCGACCTGCCGCAGCCGGTGCCGGCAGCGGGCGAGATACTCATCAAGGTCTCGGCCTGCGGTGTCTGTCACACCGAACTCGACGAAATCGAGGGTCGCACGCCACCACCAAACCTGCCGGTCGTGCCCGGACACCAGGTTGTCGGCACCGTTGCGGCCTTGGGCGCGCGAATCCCTGGGGACAGTCCACGTCGGGACAGTCCCCGGATTCGCGTCGGCCACCGCGTGGGCGTGGCCTGGATATTCTCCGCCTGCGGCAAGTGCGAGTACTGCCTCAGCGGACAGGAGAACCTCTGCCCCGAGTTCAAGGCTACGGGCCGGGACGCGAATGGCGGCTATGCCGAGTACATGACCGTGCCCGAAGGCTTCGCTCATCCGATACTGGAGGCATTTACTGATGCCGTAGCCGCGCCCCTCCTCTGCGCAGGCGCAGTCGGCTATCGATCCCTTAGACTGACCAACATCAAGGACGGCCAGAATCTGGGCCTGACCGGCTTCGGTGCTTCAGGTCACCTTGTGCTGAAGACTGTTCGGTATCAGTACCCGAAGACGCGCATCTACGTGTTCGCCCGCAGCAAAGAGGAGCAAACCTTCGCCCGCGAGTTGGGTGCGACGTGGACCGGGGATACGAACGACAGGGCGCCGGAGTTGCTGGATGCCGTGATAGACACGACCCCGGTCTGGAATACGGTTGTTGCAGCACTTGGGAACCTGAAGCCGGGCGGCAGGCTGGTCATCAATGCCATCCGTAAAGAGGAAACCGATAAGCAGGCGTTACTCGGACTAGACTACGCAAGACACCTATGGATGGAGAAGGAAATCAAGAGCGTGGCCAACGTCACGCGTAAAGATGTGAGAGAGTTCCTTGCGCTGGCCGCGCGAATCCCCGTCAAGCCCGAAGTGCAGGAATATCGCCTGGAAGACGCGAATCAGGCCCTGCTCGAACTGAAAGAGCGCCGCATCCACGGCGCGAAGGTACTTCGGATCTCGCAGTAGGGGTCGAGGGGCCAGGAACCTAGGATTCTAGTGTCGGTCCTTCACTGGACCCCTGGAATCCTTGAATCCTGGACCCCTTTCTTCTCGAACTGGCTGAGAATCGGCTTCGCGAGAAGGAAACCTACAACCACGGCCGGAGCCAACGCGCTCAGGATTGAAAGCACGACCGCCATGGTCCCGGCGTTGCTGGGGTCGAGCACGCGGTAGAGATTCTCGAACAAAGGCATCACCCAGATGAAGACCGCGGCCGCTACGGCCACGTGCACCACGACCACGGTGTACCAACCCCACTTCTTCCTCAGGAGGAGCCCGATTGAACCGGCCAGTAGCACAAGGCTGCCAACGGTCTGGATTCGGTTGAGGAAAGCGCCCTGCCGCATCAAGGTGTTGAGCAGCGCGATGCTGGAACGGTCAGCCAGCGGGCCGAGCTGGCCGAGCGTCGCTCCGGGGTCGGCAATCGGCGCGAGCACGATCCCGATGAGGCCGGTCATGACCGCCAGCGCCGACTGGGCGATAAGCAGCCACGCGGCAACTGTCAGTGCGATGCGCCAGCGCCGGAGAGTCTTGTCCTCTCCGGCGCTGGGAATCGGGGACGCGGACACGGAACTAGCCTAGGCCTGAAGACCTTTCCGCTTCAGCATGCCAGTGATGACGTCTTCGAGGTCCGGCTTCGACTTCTCCTGCAGCCGGTAGCTCACGCGCACGATCGGCTTGTTCGCCTTGATGATGCGGGTCAGGTCAATCGGCGTGCCGGACACGACGACGTCGCCGTCGGATTTGTTGATTGCGGCTTCGAGTTCCTTGAGCTGCTCCGCCGAGTAACCCATCGCCGGCAGCACCTTCTGCAGGTGCTTGAACTCCTCCATCGTCTTCGCGAGCGAGCCGGAAACGAGCGGACGCGGGTCGACCATCTCCTTCACACCGTACTGCTGCGCCGCGAGCTTGCCGGCGCCGAAGCCCATGCCGCCGTGCGTCACGGTCGGGCCGTCCTCGACCACGAGCACTCGCTTGCCTTTGAGTGCGGCCGGGTCGGCTACCGTGACCGGTGAGTCGGCATCAACAATGACCGCGTGCGGGTTCGCCAGCTTCACGTTAGTGCGCACCTTCTCGATGTCGGTGGGTTTGGCCGTGTCCTCTTTGTTGATGACCACGACGTCGGCCGAGCGCAGGTTGACCTCGCCCGGGTGGTAGCGCAGTTCGTGCCCGGGCCGCAGCGGGTCCACGAGCACGATGAGGCAGTCCGGCTTGTAGAATGAGATTTCGTTGTTGCCGCCGTCCCAGACGATGACGTCCGCTTCGGTCTCGGCGTGCTTCAGGATTTCCGCGTAGTCGCACCCGGCATAGATGACCATGCCGCAGTCTATGTACGGCTCGTACTCCTCGCGCTCCTCGATGGTCGCCTGCTCGTCGTCGAGATCCTTGTAGGTGGCGAACCGCTGCCAGATTTGCTTCTCAAGGTCGCCGTAAGGCATCGGCTCGCGTATCGCCACTACCCTCAGACCCTTGTTCTTCAGGATCTCGTACACACGGCGCGAGGTCTGCGACTTGCCGCACCCGGTCCTGACTGCGCAGACCGCGGCAATCGGCTTGTTCGCCTGAATCTGGACGAACCGAGGCGCGATGAGCCGCCAGTTTGCCCCGGCCACCAGCGCCTGCGAGGCGAGGTTCATCAGGTAGACATGCGGCACGTCCGAGTAGGCGAATACGACCTCCTCCGCCTTCAGTTCCTTTATCAGGCTGGGCAGCTCGTGCTCGTACCGAGTCGGGATTCCTTTCGGGTAGAGCTTGCCGCAGAGGCTGGCCGGGTACGGCCGCAGGTCGCCGGTAGTCCCGAGGTTCTGTTCTTTGGCCATCGTGAATGCTACGACCTCGTACTCAAGGTTGTCGCGGAAGTAGGTGTTGAAGACGTGGTAATCCATTCCGACCGCACCGACGATGATGACGCGCTTCTTGTTGGCCGCGGCGGCCCCTGTCTGACAGTTCGGCATTGGGTTCTCCATGGGTCGTATGGGTCCTATGCGACCAATGCCTAGAACCGCTCGGTCATGGACTTCGCCTGCAGGAACAGTAGCAAGTAGTCACGGCCGCCCGCCTTGGAATCGGTGCCGGACATATTGAACCCGCCGAACGGCTGCACGTCGACCAGCGCGCCAGTGCACTTGCGGTTGATGTACATGTTGCCGACCATGAACTCGCGCTTGGCGCGATAGATCTTGTCCCGGTTACGGGAATAGACCGCGCCGGTAAGGCCGTACTCGGTGCCGTTGGCTATCGCTAGCGCATCGGAGTAGTTCCGCGCCTTGATGACCGCGAGTACCGGCCCGAAGACCTCCTCCTGTGCGAGCCGCGCGTTCTTGGGAATGTCGGCGAACACGGTCGGCTGGATGAACCAGCCGCCCTCAGGTCCGGGCTTGCCACCGGCCACCAGCCGTCCTTCCTTCTTCCCGACCTTGATGTACTCGAGGTGCGACTCGTACGCGCGCTCGTTGATGACCGGGCCCATCCAGTTCGCGCGGTCCGCGGTCGGGCCGACCGTTATCTTCTTCACCCGCTCGACAAGCAGCCGCACGAACTCATCGTAGACCTTCGCGTCAACGATGGCTCGCGAGCAGGCCGAGCACTTCTGTCCCTGGAACCCGAACGCGGCTATGGCAGTACCCTCGACTGCGTCGGCGACGTCGGCCTCGGAATCGACGATGATGCAGTCCTTGCCGCCCATCTCGGCGACTACCCGCTTGATCCAAATCTGGCCCTTCTGGGTCTTCGCCGCCTTCTCGATGATGCCGAGCCCCACGGCCTTGGAGCCGGTGAACGAGATGAACCGCGTCTTCGGGTGCTCGACCAGGTAGTCGCCGACCGAACCACCCGGCCCGGTCAGCAGGTTCACGACGCCTGCCGGCATCCCGGCCTTCTCCAGCACGTCCATGAACAGCGCCGCGAGCAGCGGTGCATCAGAAGACGGCTTCAGGACCACGGTGTTGCCCGTGACCGCGGCTGCGGTCGTCATCCCGGCCATGATGGCGCACGGGAAGTTCCACGGCGGAATCACGACGCCCACGCCCAGCGGGATGTAGCGCAGCTCCTGGCTCTCGCCCGGATACGTTGTCACGCCGCTTGGCTGGTCGTAGCGAATTGCCTCGCGCGCGTAGAACTCAAGGAAGTCAACTGCCTCGGCAAAGTCCGCGTCGGCCTCGAGCCAGTTCTTCCCCTCTTCGAGAATCATCGCCGCGTCGAACTCGAACCGGCGCTGCTTCATCATCCGCGACGCGCGCAGAACGATGCCGGCCCGCTCGATGGCAGGCATGTAGCGCCAGGTCTTGAACGCGGCCAGCGCGGCCTGCATCGCCTTCTCGGCTTCCTTGACCGTGGCCTTCTGAAACGTGCCGACCGGCTGCTTGTCCGAAGGGTTGTGGGAAACGAACTGCTCCTTCGCCTTCAGATGCTTGCCGCCGATGACAAGGTCATAGACCGTTGACGACTTCGCCTTCAGGTCGGCGAGCGCCTTCTTCATCGGCTCCTGGTTTTCAGGTTTCGAGAAATCCAGATACGGCTCATTGCTGAACTTCGGTAGCATGATGCCTCCTGCAATAAGTAATTGTTCGGACTTACGTTATCGCAACGGCTATTATTGATTCCGGGCTGTGCTTCAGAAGCACGCGCGGCCGCCTTTCACGCGAGCGACCGCCGTTGCCGGGTTCACTCCTAGTATTTGGGTCGCAGACCCCGACCCGCCCCAAGGATACCCATTAACCGGCCGAAGTCAAACCGACACGAAGTGTCGCCCTGAGGGGCGAAGCGGAGTCTGAGGGTCTCTTAGGAGTGTAATCCCCCGGGGCGGAAAACGCTCAGGCCCTGCTGCGCCTCCGTCGCTCGTGGATGGCGTGAATGACAACCACTGTTCCAAGAAGCAGCAGCGCCGTTCGGTCCGGCACCGACGCGTCTATCCTGAGACCATAGGTGTCTCGAATCGCCCAGAAGTTCCTGGACACGCTGCCGATGCTGCGGCCGTCCTGGACAATCTCGTAGTTGAGCCCGATGAAGTCGCCGCGGACCTCGAATCGGCGCGTGCCGTCATTGGCCTCGAACCAGTAGAACGGCATTAGAGGAGAGAGCGTCCTCTTGAGTTGCCCGAGCAGCGCGGCCTCGTCCGGCTCGCCTGATGAGTTGCCGCTGAAGAACTTGTACGCAGGCGGCAAGGTCAACAGCTTCTGCTGGACAATCAGCTCGTTCTCGCCGGAAAGGTCGTAAAGACGATAAAGCGTGCGGATGCTGAATATCTTGCGCTCGAAAAAGCCGACCGGTGTCTGTGTGGCCGGCTCCATCACGTCAACCCTATCCTTCAGCGAGAACCACCGCTCGCGCATCAGGAATTCACGATACCTGGCAAGGTTCACAAGGGGCGAGTGTAGCAGGGGGAAGCCTCACGGTCAAGTGGCCGAGCGACGGTGAGCAACAGGATTGTGCTGATTACCACATATGGTATCAGTCGGGGCAGAAACCCCAATTCTCCCGTGGGGGAGCAAACCGAAGTCTGCCTAGGAGGCAGCAGTCAAAGAACGACTAGAACGAGGTCTAGATTAAGGTTTAGACCGAAGTTTGAACTGAGACTTGAACCGAAGCTTGAGTTGAGGCTTGGGACGAGGCTTGAAGCAAGGATTGCCGCGAGGCTTGAACCGAGCGATGCGCGAAGCGATGACGCGAGCGTTTCAGCAAGCGATGAACCGAGAGCTGAACCAAGAACTCAAATGAGGCTTCAATCGTGGATTCTGGCGAAGCTTCTGACGAGGTTTCAGACGAGGCTTCTAGCGAGGATTCAGATGAGAATTGATGCGCTACTTCGCGACCGCAGCGACGAACAACTCGTCGAATGCTCGAGCGGAAGGCGAGGGGCATTACTGGTCGGGCTGAACCTGGGCCGGAACCGTATCGGGGTGAGTCGCCCGGAACCAGAGCCTTGCGATCTGCTCCTTGCGATTGAGGGCATAGTAGACGATCGCGCCGGCAAAGGCAAGGGCGAGGATGAGAATCAGGTATGAGCCAACGGAACTCGGCTGCTTGTACGTCGGCCAGTTCTTCCGTTCAATCTCGAGCATCTCCTGCGCGCGCTCAGCGTCTCGCTTCGGGATTTCCGATTTGCGTGCCATGGTTCAGCTACCTGCCAGCCTCGGGTTTCCGCGATACCGCCAGAGCACGTCAACGCCGGACCCGGTCTCGATAAGACCGGCCGGTTCATAGTCGTCCGGCTCCACGACCAGCGTGGCCACGTACGCGCTCCTTCGCCAAGCGGGCCGGGCCAGACGGACGACGCCCAAGGGAGCTGCCTCAAGCGCGAAGGCGAGAAACAACGGCCGTGCATCCAGCACGGCCACATTGTCTTCCTTGGCGAGCGACTTGTCAAGCGCCGGCCAAGAAACGGGACGCGGTTTGCACTGGTTTGCACTGGCAGGGCTTGACCGGGGGCGCGAACGGACGGATAATCTATGCGTTCAACGGGTTACTCGGTGAACCCGGGAGAACCTCAGACCGGGCCTGGCAAGCCGGGCCCGGTGTTTTTTCTAGAGGACTTCTTCGTCTTCGGGCCGCCAGGCCGGGTCGACGACGCAGAGAAACTCGATTTTCCCTTTGCCTGTGTTCTCAAGCCATTGAACCGAGCCGGGCGGGATGTAGACCGCGTCGCCGGCTGTGACCTCGGCTGCTTCTTCGCCAATGTGCATCACGCCGCTACCCCGAATGAGATAGTAGACTTCGGCTGTCTTCAGCCGGTGAGCTTGTGACTGCTTTCCCGGGGCAAGCCACGCCACGGCTAGCGAGTAGCGTATTGCTGCCGCGTCCCGCGTCGGATGGAGCAACTCGCGCAGCCGGGTCCGGTCCCCGGCCGCGATTTCATTGCATTCCTTCAGCTTCTTGATGAGCACAGGCAAGTAAGTTAGCAGGTAGCAGTTAGGAGTTAGCAGTCGGAATCCCGCCGGGCCTGAACTCCTAACTGCTAACTCTTAACTCCTAACTATCCTCAGTTCAGCTTCCCGACCGCATGCTCGACCGCGTCGAGCAGTTCGCCTGACTTCACAGCTCGGGTCAGGTTGTTGATGTCGTCCTGCACCGGCCGGTCTTCGACCATCATCTTAACGTGCTTGCGCACGAAGTCGTAGGCGACCTGCGTGCCCTTGCCCGCCTTCAGCGGTTTGCGGAACTCCACCGCCTGGGCTCCGGCCATCAACTCGATGGCGACCACGTACCAGGCGTTGTCGAGGATCTGCTTCGTCTTCAGGGCGCTGGTGAACGCCATCGACACGAAGTCTTCCTGGTCGGCCGCGGCCGGAATCGAGCCGATTGACGCCGGCGCGGACAGGATGCGGTCCTCGCACACGAGCATGCCCTGCGTGTACTGGGTGAGCATCAGGCCGGAGAACATGCCCGCGCCCTTGGTCAGGAACGCAGGCAGGCCGCAGGAGAGGTTGCGGTTGAGCAGCCGGTTGGTCCGGCGCTCGGACAGCACCGCAATCATCGTCACGCACTCGCCGGCCAGGTCGAGCGCGAGCCCGAGCGGCGTGCCCTGGAAGTTGGCGCCGGTCAGGTAGGCTTTCTCGTCCGGGAAGAAGAGCGGGTTGTCGCCCACGCCATTCAGTTCGGTCTCGAACATGTAGCGTGCCCACTTGAGCGCGTCCTTGGCCCCGCCCACCACCTGCGGGGTCGAGCGAAGGCTGTAAGCGTCCTGGACCTTCTTGCCCGGCTGCTTAAGCATTTCGGAGTCGGCGGTAAGGCGCCGGATGTTCTCGGCGCAGGTAACCGCGCCCGGATAGCCGCGCACCTTGTGAATCCGCTCGTCGTACGCCGCCATGTTGGCATTGACCACCTCAAGGGTGAGCGCGGCGGCGACTTCGGACACCTTGTAGTAATGGTCGGCGTCATACAGATGGAGCGCGCCCCAGCCCGCGGTCATGTTGGAGCCATTGATCGCGGCGAGGCCGTCGCGCGCCTCGAACTGGATCGGCGCCACGCCCGCCGCTTTCATCGCCTCGGCCCCGCTCATCCGCTTGCCCTGGTAGAACGCCTCGCCCTCGCCCAGGAGGACGAGCGCCATCTGGCTCATCGGCGACAGGTCGCCGCAAGCGCCGACCGAGCCCTTGTCGAACACGACCGGCGTCACGCCCTTGTTGAGCATGTCGACCATGCACTCCACGACCTGCAACCGGATCCCGGAGTGGCCGTTGGAGAGCACGTTGATGCGCGAGCAGATGGCCGCCCGCACTGTCTCCTCGGGCAGCGGCACGCCGCACCCGGCCGAGTGCGAGTAGACAATGTAGCGCTGGAACTGCTCGGTCTGCTCCGGGGTGAGGATGGTCTCGGACAGCTCGCCGATGCCGGTCGTGATGCCGTACATCACCGCCCGGGCCTTGACCTTCTCCTCGATGAACGCACGGCAGTTGTTGATTCTCGTCTTGGCCGCCGGGGCCAACTCGACTTTCTCGCGCCGTCGCGCCACGCGAACCATATCCTCGATTTTCAGGTTCTTGCCGTCTAGTACTACCGCCATCCGGTTACCTCCGTGAAGAACGGAACTTGTTTTCTATTATCTGCGGGGCCCGCCGCGGAACATCCGGCGTTGTCGCGGCGGCGGCCCGGCCCGCTGCGACATCTGCTCAACGTGGTCGCCCGGCCAATACACCTTGCGGCACTTGGGGCAACCCCGAAAGTCGTGATGAATCTGGTAGATGAAGAACGGCACCGACGGCCGCGCCTGCTCGCGGGTCAGCTTCTCCAGCGGCACGTTGCACTGCAGGCAGCGACCGTACGCCGCAATCTTCTCGGCCGGCGGCGAGACCGGGTGGGCAGGGGCAGGCGTGCGCTCCGGCTGCGAAACCGGTCGGGCGGGAGCAGGGGCGCGCTGCGGCTGCGGCCGGGGCTGAACCGGTCTCTCCAAGACTGGCACTGCCGGCTCCTCGACCGCGACCGGGATAGCGGGCTTCAGGCCTGCTTCAATCTCGGCCTTGACCTGCGCAACCTGTTCCGGCGCCAGTTGGCCCGGAACGTATATCGTGCCCGGCAGACCCTTAAGCTTGTTGGTGCGGGTAAGCAGAATCCGTCCGCTCTGCCGCGCAACCCGGTAGGCAGGCATCCCGCCCAGGTTGCGGTCGTACTCGGCGTCATAGCCCAGCAGGCGCAGCTCGCGCGCCAGCTTGCCGAGCATCACGTCACACAGGAAGCCGACCGTTTCCGGATTCTTCGGCGGGGCGATATGGCCGCGCGGACCCCTGCCATGCGGTCGGTGGCGGCGCTGCGCTCTGCGGTTCTCCGGTGGTTGTGCAGGCTGCTCTTCTGGACTCATCGGGTTACACTGTAGCCAAAAAGCCCCTGAAATCAAGGCCGCCCGCCGGCCTGCTCACGGTGGGGCGCCAGTTGACAACGACGGCGCGCGGAGGGATATTCCTTGCATGGTCCGGCCCTGGCTCGCCGTACTCTGCGCCTTCTTGGGCATAGCGACGTGCCGCAAGGCTGCGCCGGAACCGCCGGTGCACTTTGCGCGGGAAGAGATATCGATGGATGTCCGGACGGGTACGCTCGAGGTGCGCGGGAAGTATCACTTCATGTGCTCGGCCAAAGAGCCGCTCGTAGCATCACTGTTCTACCCCTTCCCGCTCGACTCGACACACCTCTACCCGGACTCCATCGATGTACGAACGCCGAACGTCGACCGCCGAACTCCAAACGCCGGAGTTCGCATGCCCGATTCCGTAGTTCGGCGCTCGGAGCTCGCAGTTCGCAGTTTCACGCGGCAGGATTCCAGCGTGTCGTTCCGGATGCAGTTCCGTCCGGGCGCCGAAGACTCATTCTTCGCGTACTACCGGCAGCGGCTCAAGACGAACTCGGCGACCTACATTGTCACAACAACCCGCAAGTGGAAGCGGCCGATTGACCTGGCGCAGTTCCGTGTCACCGTGCACGCGGGTTTCAGGGATGTGAGTCTCACGTTCAAGCCGGACAGCGTGAAGAAGTCAGACAGTTCCGTATCCTACTTCCTCGCCCGCAGAAGGTTCTACCCGGACAAAGACGTCATAGTCACTTGGCGCTAGCAGCGCCAAGTGACAACTACGAAGTTCAATTCCCGAATGACGAAGTGCGGTCAGAAAAGCACGAACTTCG
>Ga0315277_10001670_pt1 | contig 31851 bp, 20 predicted proteins | sample YL17G05_15_MG_FD_203695 | JGI IMG/M metagenome (GOLD analysis project Ga0315277, IMG submission 203695) | Sediment microbial communities from Yellowstone Lake, YNP, Wyoming, USA - YL17G05_15 | ecosystem: Environmental > Aquatic > Freshwater > Lake > Sediment | place: USA: Wyoming | collected...
GTTGACTTGGGGGTAGCGGCGGACTGATCAGCAGCCCGTGATGTCGGGACCGGCTTCTCCGGCAGTTTGCGGTAAAAAGCTCGAAGAACCGCTGCTGCCGAGCCGACAAAGAAATTGAGCGTACCGGCCAGGTAAAGGGAAGCCGATACGCCTGCTGTCCGGATAAGCCAGAAACCGGTCAATGCGCAGCCGAAAACCGCGCCTATTGTGTTCCAGCCGTAGAGAGCGCCGATCCTCTTCCCGGCGACATCTAAGCGGTAGGTCAAAAAATGCATGAGCACTGGGAGGGTGCCGCCGATCAGGACAGTAGGTGGAAGGAGGATTAAAAAAGAGACCGACAGGCGGAAAAGATCAAGGAAAAATGGAGCGGGAGAGAGAAGTCTGGTAAGATAAGCCGCCACTGAGCTTATATGGGGAATGGCTTTACTCACGGCTATTGCGCTCGAGGCAATCCCCAGTTCAAGCAGCACGTATACTCCGAGTATGTCCTTTTTGCTCCTGATAATTCTGCCGAAAAACCAGGCCCCCACAGCCAGGCCAGCCATGAACGAGGAAAAGACAATGCTTGCCGAGTGCAGGCTGTTGCCTAAAACAAGAGTGAACATCCTGAGCCAGAGGGTCTGGTAAACAAGCCCCGAGACCCCGGAGAGGAAAAAAAGGAGATAGAAAAATCCGGTCAGGGATTTTCTTTCCTTTTTCATCTCGGTCCCCGCACAAGCACACGTTTTGTTGCAGGGGCGGTTCACGACCCCGCCTCTACAGGTAGAAAAATCATTTACCGTTTTCGTATGCCCCGGCATCCGGGCTTAGGCCCTGTGGCCTTGGTACGCCCTGGATATCCTCGGCAGGCAGTTTTTCGAGCTGGTCGATAAGCCATTCGCAGCCGCCCAGGCTGGCGAGTATGGCACGCAAAGTGTCAGGCGGCATCCCGGCATCGACAGCCGGCGAACCTGGGGCTGGCCTGAAATCCGAGGAGTCGATATTCCTGAACCGGGGATCGGCATCGAGCGAGCGGCGGTCGTTTCCTGCCAGGTCGCGCCAGGCGGCCAGGCTCAAAAACTGTTCTTTCCGCTCGACTATCCCTTTTTGATCCACGCCCCACAATATGTTGCAGTCGCTCACAATCGAGCCGAGGTGGTCGGAGTCAACCTGAAAAGTTCCCCGTTTGCCGCCGGAGACAAAGATATTTCCGGCGATAACCACTTTTTCGCTCGTGGTCTGGACATTCACCCCGCAGCGGCCCTCTCCGGGCTTGAAAAAAACCGTGTTGCCGATAATCAGCACCCTTTTGGACCCCTGCTCGAAAGTGCCGGTGTCCTGGTAAACAGTGAATCCTCCGGCCAGGTTGTTATAAATCAGGTTGTTCCGCACCAGGGCATCCTGAACATGAGTCATGTTGATCGCCGCCCCACCCTTGATCCCGTTGCCATAGACTATATTTTTCTCGACCAGGCCCATGTTGAGTACGCCATCCCCGCCCTTTATCTCCGGGTCGCCGTTGAGGTGAATGCCGCACATATTGTTATCGTGCACCAGGTTGCCGCGGATTATGAAACGGTCGCCGCTGTTCGAATGATAGATGCCGTGCTCCCTTTTGGAGCCATAGCATTCATTGTTCTCAAATTGAATGTCATCCGCGAAGCCGGTGAAAATGCCCCAGACCCCGTTGTCCGCGAATCTGCCGCCGGTTATCCGGATGTGGTGCGAGTTGAGGACACCCACTCCGGCGCGCCTGGCCTCGCGGACAGTGAGGCGCTCGATGATAATATGGGAGGCGTGGTCGACCCGGATAGCATCTTGCGCGCTGCCGCTTCCGGAAATAATAGCCTCAAGACTTTCACCACGGATGACCAGAGGTTTTTCCTCCGCGGCGTTTATTGAGACAGTCGCCCCGCCCGGATAAACTCCGTTGCGGATAAACAGGGTATCCCCTGGAGCAAGGCATTCCACAGCGCGTTTCAAGGTCAGGAATGCTGCACCGTGCTGGCAGAGCGAGCTGTCATTCCCTGACTGTGACAGGTACAGTGTCCGGGCATTAAGGAGTGAAAAAGAGGATAGAGCGAGGATTAAAGCGATAATCATTTCTTTTAAAGCGAGCCTGTTCATTTGACTTTTCTCCTCTTGTCAGCGGAAATTGTCTTTGCCGGCGGTCAGCTCGGACATGAGCCACATCGTGTAGCAGACCATGGGTGTCCAGTATTCGCAGGTCTCCCATTCTCCCGGTTTCTGGTCCGGCATGTCGTTTGACGTGCCCCCGATACCGTTCATCACTGCGCCGGGGATTACCGGTGTCCCCGGGTTGAACCAGTAGGAGACATCGTAATGAGCGGGATTATTCCGCCCCACGCCGATAACCGTGCTGGAATTGAAGGGATTTACTCCCAGTATCCAGTCGAGCTGGCGCTGGGCGATTACAGCCAGGCCAGGGTCCTTGAGGAGCCTGGCCGCTTTGAATAGTCCCACACCGGCTGAGGCCAGGTTGGAGTTTATCCCCACCCACCAGGGCTGATTTATTTCCATGAACCAGCGGTACCAGTAATAACCGATCCTTCTTCCTCCACCAGGGTCTTTTCCTGTATACAGGCCGTAAGGGACTATCCCGAAATTGTTGCGGGCGGTCATCGGGGCGAGATATTCCCGGCAGTAAAGCTCGATAGCCTTTTTCCAGCGCGGGGCATCCGGGTGGTCCGGGAAAAGCTCGAGCAGCTCGCAGAGGCTGACCAGGTGCCAGGATCCCCGGTAAATGTCACGGAAAGGCTCGGGATTGCCCCTGGCGGTCTGGAAAAAACCGCGCAGCGGCCAGGCCGGGTTGTTTTCCCCGGCGACCTGAAGTTCAAGGAGTCGTCTGGCATAGTCCGCGGCCAGGTCGCGGTACTCCCTGCCGCCCAGAGAGCGGTAAAGCTCCGCGCAGGCTGCGGCTGCAGCCCCGAGCTCGTTCGGGTCCTGGCCCTGGTTTTCTTTCCTGCACCACTGGAGGCAGCGTAGTGCGGCCTTGCGGCAGGTATCGGCATAAGCGGGATCTGATTTTTCAGTCAGGCGCACCATCGCCGCCTGGGCCATGATAAAACAGAACTGGCCCGCAGGGTCGCAAGGGTTGGTCTGGATCAGGCGGTCATCCGGGGTGTCCGGTATATTGTCGGTCCACCTGTTCTGGTCGCCGTGGTAGAATACATCGCCGATATGGTTCATTACATAACCTGCCGGCTCCTGCATCTTGAGAAAATAGCGGTTGCCCCAGCGCAGCTCCTCGACAATACCGCCTCTATCCCAGGATGGCTGAAGTATCTCGGCTGCCCGGGAAAGGCCGATCATCCCGTAAAGGGTGGCGTCGACCCATTTGCGCACATCGCAGGCGTCGTGCCAGCCGCCCGAGACATCCTGGTATTTCCTGGTGTCGCGCCTCCTTGCGTCATCCACGTGGCAGGGCGCATTATAACCTGTAGCGCTCGGCCCGCAGCGCTGGATTGAAAAATACCTGACCGATTTCCTTATAGCCTCCTCATAAACATCTTCCGCTATCCTGAACTCACCGGACCGCTCATTGCCAGCCTGGATTACGAAAACTCCCGGCTCATTAAGCGCGCTGAAATCTCCGACAAGGTATTTTCCCAGGTCAGCCTTGACCGGAATCATGGGTCCGCTGAAAACTGTCCGGCCAGTCTTTTGCTCCACCACCTGAAAGGAAACTGCGGAATCGCCCTCGAGCAGGCAGAACTTGGCCCCCCGGGGCAGAAAACCCACATGGTTCGCCAGGATTTTTTCAGGGGAAGAACCTGCAGCATAGGTCAATGCCGGACCGGGGTCAGGATGGATTAAAAGTAGGGGACATAGAACCAGAAAAAGAAAGCGGACTTTTAAATTTGTATACATCAATGTCATCCTTGATTCCGAACAGGCATTAATAGGCTATCAACCGGAATTATTCATAAATTATTAATGGTTAATTGAATGAACACAACCCCCGCCTGCCTGGGGCAGGCACCCCCTTTCTTAAGGGGGAATTTTTTTGTATCACCTTAAAGTAAATCTCAGAACATTTCCACTTAACCTTAACCAAAAGATAAATTTTATAACATCCTGGTAATAAAGCACTTATTCCCCCTTAGAAAAGGGGGAAACAGAGGGTTGTTTGAGCAGGGATAACCCTCAAGCCAAGTAATTTATGAATAATCCGGGTTAGAATCACATTTAGCTTATCACCTCGCTGCTGGTGGATAAATCTATTTCCTGGGCTGTGAAACCAGATCCCCGAAAGCAGGGAGGAGGTCGTATTTTTTTTGCCAGGTGGTGTACATGATACCCACCACACGCGGGGTCTTATCCAGAGCCTTGAGCCAGTCCCTGGTTACCTGGAGATCGAGGTCACCGCTGGAGGAGGCGAGTATCCTGAACCCCTGGCTCGATAAATGGGCCAGGCTCTGGGCCATTATCTCGTTCCACCAGCTGACCATGACAATGTCTTTAGGCACGTAGTTCCAGGATCCGGTGAAAAGCCCATCCACCAGATAAAAATATTTTCCCCAGGTATCGCCTGCATTATGGCACGGCTCCAGCATATCGGACCAGATGAAAACCTCAGCCTCCGGATTGACCTCCCGGAGAAGACCCGCCTGGCGGGTGATACAATCCCCCAGGATCTGGCCCATGGTCATATGGCGGTCACGGCAGGCCTGGCAAGTTCCCCCGGCGCGTATTTCGTCCATGTCCAGGAAATACTTTTTAGGGGCGAGATACTTATGGATAAGACGCGCCTGGGTGCGCCAGATCTCGTATAGTTCGGGCTCGGACATGCAGACCGTGATCTGGCCTTTGCGCTGGACAGCCATGAAACCGTGATACCAGCTCACCCGCAGCCGTTCCCCGTTTTTGATGCGGCTTCCGGCCAAAAGTTGGATCGGCGGCCCGTCATGCTCGAAGCGGAAATCCATTTCCGGGTCGGCTACCGAAGTGTAATCCTGTCCTTCCTCATATACAGTGCCGTCTTTTTCGCTCCGCACGACCAGCGGAGTTCCCGGCCGACGGAGAATATTGGCCAGTCCCACTTCCTCAAGACTCAGCCCGTCCACCCAGAACTTCCCCTTTTTCGCACCCGCGGCTCCGGCTGAAATCACTACTTTGTCGTATCCCCAGGTGTTAAAGCCTAACACCAGTTTCTGCCACTCGTTGGTCGGCGGCATCTGCGGGTCGAAAAAGTTTATCCTCCTGTCTCCGCCGTATACTTCGAGACTGAAGCTACCTGACGGCTCGAGGGCCTCGGTCCTGACCCAACAGCTCAAGCGATACAAGCGATAAGGGCGGACAGAAACCTCCTGGCTCACCCGATTGGATTTTTCCGGATAAGCGCCCAGGTTCTCGAACCTCAGCGAGACTTTTCCATCCTTAAAAACCGTTCTGTCCGCGAAAAGCACTTCGCCTGGCCTGCCTGAATATTCGAAGCCTGGTATTCCGGCGGATTCAATATTTTCGAAGGAGCCGTTCACTATACCTACCGTAGGATCGGGAACCAGCCTGGCCTCCTTTCCTGATACCACGAACAGGGCATCTTTGACCGGCAGGCCCTCACACAGATTCTTGTCGTGAAGGATAACTGAATAGCCGTAACCTACCGAAAAAAGGAGGGGCACGATTTCCACGCCGTACTGAGTGCAGAAATTCCGGACCTCTTCCAGGCGACGGAAGTAATCGGGAGGTTTGAGATCGAGACGGTCGAGGCCGGCGGATAACACCATGCCGTTAAGCCCGTGTTCCGCTGCTGTCCGCACTATCTCGCGGACCTCTTCCACCTGGGAATCATCCGTAAAGGCCCTGTCGTGGACAAATACCCAGCGGTCAGGATAAATTGTTCGGTTCTCGCTGTGCGTGCAGGATATCAAAAAGGCAGCGGAGAGGATGAAAAAATACGTTTTTAGTCGCATAAGCCTCTCTCATTCAGGAATTGATGCTTTTAGTAACACCCGGCAGCCAGTAGGGATCAGTAGCTTAGCCAGAGTACTTATAGCCTGAATTATTCACAAATTACTTGGCTTGAGGTTTATCCTGTCTTGAACAACCCCCTGTCCAGTCTATGGGGTTCACTCCACTATGGGGGATTTAATGTTATACACTTTAATCTACCAGTATTTATGAGCCATAACTTCAAGCAGCCTATAGAGAGTGACCCGCCTTACTCGCTCAAGCAGCGTATTGTCTGGTCCGAAAATCGAATGCTATTCAGCCCTATTTTTTCACGGGCAGGGGGATCAGTTTCCTGGGCTTGGAGATCAGGTCTCCGAACCCAGCGAGCAGGGCGTACTTATGGAGCCAGGTGGTATACATTATACCCGAGGCTCCCGGGGTTACATCCAGGGCTTCCAGCCAGCCTTTGGGGTTGTCCAGGTCGTCGGCATCGTAATAAGCTCCGGCGATAGTGTGGAACCCCAGGCCGGAGAAATGGGTCAGGCTCTCTTTGCGTTTCTCGTAATACCAGCAGGCGATAATCAGGTCTTTGGGCACATAATTCCAGGAACCGTTGTAATTTTCATTTACATGGTAATAATACGGGCGGCGGTCGCTGGCATTGTGGTTCGGGTCGAGCATGTCGGACCAGCTAAAAATCTCAGCCTGGGGATTTACCTCCCGGATTATGGCTGTGGCTTTGGTGACACAGTCGCCGAGGATTTGCGCCATGGGGAGGTTGCGCTGGCGGCAGGCCTCGCAGGTGCCTCCGGCGCGGATTTCATCCTGGTGCAGGAAGTACATGGAGGGATTGAGGTTTTCCTTGATCAGTTTGGCGGCATTGCGCCAGATATCGTATATTTCCGGCTCGGACATGCACACTGTCACCTGCCCGTCATAGATTGTCATGCCGTGATACCAGCTCACTCTCAGCCTCTCGTTCTCCTTGATCCGGCTGCCTTTCAATACCTGTATCGCCGGCCCGTCATGATTAAAGCGGAAATTGAGGTTGGGGTCGGCTATGGGAGCGTAATCCTTGCCTTCTTCGTAAACAGTGCCGTCTTTATCGCTCTTCACAGCAACCGGGGTACCCGGCCTTCGCAAAACATTGACCAGGCCCACCTCTTCGATAGCCAGGCTGTCCACCCAGAACTTGCCGCTTTTTGCTTCTTCCGGGCCGATAGAAATGCGCACCTTGTCATAACTGATAGAGTTGAAGCCTTTACTGACCTTGAACCAGTCGCCCTTGGTGGGGGCGTTGATATTGATATATTCGAGCGGACGGCCATCAGGGGCGACAACGCGGAGTCTCAGGTTTCCCGAGCCGAAAGGTTTGGAGGATTCCATGCCCTCGGTCTTGAGCCAGCAGGTGAGGCGGTACGAGCGGTAGGGAGCGACTTTCACTTCCTGAACCAGGCCCGGGGAATCTTCCGGTATTTTGTCGAAGTTTTCGAACCTGAGCGAAGTTTTGCCGTCCTTGAAAACCTTTTTATCCACAAAGACAAAATTGCCCAGGGAATCGGGCGGATATTCGAAGCCGGCGAACTTGCCATCCTTGACCTCTTCAAAATAGCCGTTGGCTATACCCACCTTGGGATCGGCGACTAGCTTTGCCTCTCCCTTTTTCACCACATAAAGAGCGTCCTTTACCGGCAGGCCCTCGGCCAGGTTCCGGTTATGGGCCAGGATAGTGCCGCCGTAGCCGATAGAAAAGATCGAGGGAATTATTTCCACGCCTTTCTCTTTGCAGAAAGCATCCAGCTCCTTAAGGCGCTTCAGGTAATCCGGGCCTCTCATGTCGATCTGGTCGATACCGCCGGAAAGCAATACGCCGTTAAGTTTGTGTTCAGAAGCTGTCTTGACAATATCTTTCATTTCCTCGAGCTGGCCGTCATCTCTCAGAGAGCTCGATGCATAAAGCCAGCGGTAAGGATACATCTGTTCCCTGCTGCAGGCGGTGAGGCTTAGAATGGCGAGGATAAGCAGAAAGAGGCTGACAGTGCTCTTCATGGCTCGGAACTCCTGTTTGAGAGGTTATGGTGAAAAGGACAGTTTGGGAAATAAAACTTGAGGTATATGCTAAATATTTTCCAAATGGCTGTCATTTGCAAGTGTTTCGTGATTTATTTCCATTTTTCCGGCCCGGATTACATGATCCAGGTTGACCTTTAAGGCCTTTGTGGTTAATATTTCAAGACAGGCTGAGCTATCGATTACTTGATTATTTCCTGCTCCATGAGACAAGGTTCTTTATCTGCGGTTTTTCTTGCGGCATTGACATAATATTTTACCATTGGCTGTCTTGGCTGCAACTTCCGGGCGATTATCCGAACGGCTTTCATGGAATTTCTGAGCGGGAGTCATTGATGAGCAACAAGGCGTCTAAAATCTACTTTACCTCGAGCGGCCGCACTTTCCCAGAGAAAGTGGAAGTGCTCGGGATACTCTATGAGAAAGTCGAAGACCTGCGCTATGGCACCAATCCCAACCAGGGAGCAGCTTTCTACAGACCGGCTGGGAAGAAAAAAGAATGCGTGCTCGGGGCCATGGAAACATTGAAATCCGGCAAGGGCGGCCTGAGCCAGACTAACCTCGAGGATATGCACCATGCCCTGTCCATAGTGAAATATTTCGAGCGGCCGGCCTGCGCAGTGATGAAACACTTGAACCCCTCGGGGGCCGCGGTGCAATTTGCGGATGAGCCGCAGGCCGAGGTGTACCGCAAGGCCCGCGACTGCGATTCCCGCGCTGCTTTCGGCTCCGTGGTGGGTTTCAATACCCCGGTCACTCCGGAAACAGCCGAAGAAATAATGACCACGATGGTAGAAGCGGTGGTGGCCCCCGGATTGGCGGATGGTGCCCTGGCGGTGTTCGAGGACTTCGAGCGCTTTGGCCGCAACCGCCATATTCGAGTGATCAGTGTGCCGAACCTCGACAGCTTGCCTCGTTTCGAGGGGGATGATACCGGCGGGGTGAAAGAGATAAAGATTTTCGGCGACGGGTCGCTGGTTGTCGCTGACCCGTTTGTCTCCTCCATCCGCTCGGTTTCTGACCTCAAGCCGGCAGAATCGGAAACCAAGGAGGGGAAGAAAGTCGCAGTCGCCAAAAGCCCTACCCCGGAAGAGGCCCGGGACCTTCTCTTTGCCTGGTATGTCAATTTCAATGTCCGCTCTAACGGTGTGGTGATTGCCAGGCAGGGCCGGACACTGGCCGTGGGTACCGGACAGCAGGACAGGGTAGGAGCTGTCGAGCAGGCAATCGCCAAGGCGAAAAATTATTTCGGAGCGGAGACGATCAAAGGTGCCGCCCTCTCCTCGGATGGCTTCTTCCCCTTCCGCGATTCGATTGATACCTGCGCCGAGGCTGGTATCACGTCGATCATCCAGCCGGGAGGTAGCCTCCGCGATTTTGAAGTGATCGAAGCCTGTAATGAGCACGGACTGTCCATGGTTTTTACCGGTGAGCGTTGTTTCTCCCACCATTGAGCGGAGTTATTGCTGATGAGCAAGTTCGGATTCCGGGGCGAATTCCGGGAAACGGTTATTTTCTCTTGTCTTGGCTGGACTTTTGCCCTGGCAGCCGTGTTTGTCGAGTTCCGCTATAATTGTGTGGAAAAGGCAATAGGACGTTATCTGGCCTGGAACAACGGGACAAGGCAGGAGTCCGGCCAGATCTGGAAAACGGTCCAGCTTTCGGAAAATGTCCGTCAGCGGCTCGATGACCTGGTGACCAGACAGCGTGAGGAGACATCAATTACCGAAAGGATTGACGGGCTCGGTCAATTGATTGAAATTGTCCGCACCAGGGAAAGGGTGGTGATGACCAGGGATCGTTTCCTGGAAATGTACTCGGATCTGCCGCTCTATCAGAGCTCCCTGGTCATCGACCCCGAGAGTCTTGTCGAGCTGATCGGGCACTTCCCCGCCTGGCAGCGCACGATGATCGTGTTGGAAGAGGGCGCTCTGAACTTTTACCTGGTGGACGGGCTGAATAATGTACTTGAAAAAATGTCCCTGGCCGGCGAATATGTTGAATTTTATCTGGCCGAGAAGGGCACGAGGGCTAGCGGCCTGGAAGCTTTCCCCTGGCTCGGGGAAAAAGTGTATCCTGCGGATGTGTTCTACGATTCCTGGGCCCGGCTTACACCCGAGGAAAGAGCCGGGATTCCCTTAAGCTCCCTGGAATTGATCTCCTGGCGCTACCGTCTCCAACGCGTGGCCGTGAACCAGCAGTCGCTGATCGGCGACCGGATGGAAATGGGATTTGAACTCAGCGGGGATGAGGGGCTGGGCACGGTCAGGCTTCTGGCTAAGAGCTTATCGGTGCTCAGGATGGTCATTGCCATGGACAGCCTTTATAGCCAAAGGAAAGCGGCCGGTATTGTCTCGCCCGGCACAGTTCCGGCGCCCGGTGATACGCTCCTCAAATTGCCCATGCCTGTAACTCCAAGATAATAATTGAATTATGCTGCTTAAAATTCTCAAATCTCTCTCTTATCTCGGCCTGATCATCCTGACCGCAGGGTTTTGCGCCGGAGTGATAGTAGTCGCGATCATGGGCCGCGACCTTCCTCAGCTGCCGGACAAGCTGGAGAAGCTGGTCTTGAACACCCAGACCGAATTTTATTCGAATACGGGCAGGCTCATGGCCACCATGGGAGAAAAGAACCGGGTGCCTTTAGAGCGAATCAGCCGTCCCTTCCTCAACGCTCTTCTTGCTGCAGAGGATGATCAATTTTACGCTCATTCCGGGATCAGCAAACTCGGAATAGTTCGGGCATTATGGGACAATCTGCGCGCGGGCAGAATCGAGGAAGGGGCCAGTACCCTCACTCAGCAGCTTTCCCGCAACTTCTTCTTCAGCCTGGAACAGACTCATACCCGCAAAGTCAAGGAGATCCTCCTCGCCCTTCAGCTCGAGTATTCATTCAGCAAGGATGAAATCCTGGAAGCTTATTGCAACAACATGTATTTCGGTAGCGGCGCTTACGGAGTAGAAGCGGCGAGCAGGGTATATTTCGCCAGGCACGCCGACCAATTGAGCCTGGCTGAGGCCTCGGTTCTTGTGGCTGTACTAAATGGGCCGGCGCTTTATAATCCCTACTCTGGCTCAGGCAAGGCCCGCAAGCGCCAGCTCTGGATCCTGGGCCGGATGGAAGATTTGGGAATGATTACTCCCCAGGAAAAGCTTGCCGCTGAACAGGAAGAATTGAATCTCAAGCGGTATACGGAGGCCGAGACCAGGTCCAACTATTTCCTGGATTATGTCAAGTCCCGGATAACCGAGCGTTTCGGCGAGGAATTCCTCTATTATGGCGGACTGAAAGTATACACCACACTCGATCAGCGCCTTCAGGCGCTGGCCATAGCTGCGGTACGCGGAAATTTGAAAAGGCTTGACTCTGCTTTCGGTCTTAAAGAATACGAGCTGGTGACCGAAAATGAAATGCGGAAAAATTATCCCCAGGGGGCGCTGGTCGCCATGGAGACAGGAACTGGAGCAATTCTGGCCATGGTCGGCGGCAGAGATTACCAGGCGAGCCAGTTCAACCGGGCGGAAACGAGTAACCGTCTTCCCGGCAGCGCTTTCAAGCCATTTATTTACTATACCGTTCTTCAGGAAATGGGCTTGAGTCCTGCCTCGACCCTGGTGGATTCCGCAGTAACCTATCAGCTTCCTACAGGCCAGAGCTGGAGTCCGAAAAATTTCGAGGAGAACTTCCTCGGCCGGATGACTCTCAAAAAGGCGCTGGAATTGAGCCGCAACGTGATCACCTCCCAGCTTATCGAACTCACCGGCCCGGAAAGAGTGGTTGAGACCGCCCGACGGTTCGGTATTTCGAGCCCCCTGATGCCGACTCCATCGCTGGCTCTGGGCACCAGCGGTGTTTCACCGAACGAGATGGCCGCCGCTTTCTCTGTTCTGGCCAATGGCGGGATTTATTACGCTCCTTATGCTATAAAACGCATCGAGGATGCGCGCGGCAATGTCCTTTACGACCCTATCCCCCGCGGACAGGAAGTGGCCAATCCGCAGATCGTTTACCAGCTCGTGGATATGATGCAGCAGGTGGTGGAAAGCGGCACAGGAAGAATCGTACGGGCTATGGGTTTCAACCTGCCCGCTGCGGGAAAGACAGGCACTACCAGCGATTATCGGGATTCCTGGTTTGTCGGTTTCACTCCCGGCCTGAGCGTGGCCTGCTGGGTAGGCTTTGATGACAACAGGGAAATGCGTTTCCTTCAGAACGGCGTCATGGTAGGCTTAACCGGAGCGCGTGGAGGCGCGCCGATGTGGACCATGTTCATGATGAAAGCCACCGAAGGGAACCCCAGGCAGGAATTCCCTATACCTCCGGGGTTAGAGTTTGTTGATCTGGACCCCTGGACCGGAGTGCCGGTTTCCGGGCCGCAGGCTCAAGGAACCGAACGTTTCCGGGTAGTCCTCCTCCCGGAACAACTGGAGGCCCTTCGACAGAAAGGCGTCCTCGAAGAAGTTCCTTCTGCCGGCCCTGTTGTCGACCCGCTCCAGTTTTGAGCGCTGAGCAGAAAACATCGAGAGGTGTTGGGTAATAGAAAGAAGAAGTGGAAAAATCATGCAGGCAGTATTCTATAAAAACATTTCGAAAATTTTTCTGTAGGGGCGAGGCATGCCTCGCCCTTGCACCCTGAACCCATCCGGTATTTTATGCCTGGAGAATTAGATGAAAATAGCGGACTATAAATCGGTTCCTATCGAGCCTTTTACCGGCTCTGGATCCAGGGGGGCGGGCATCCGCTGGCTGATCGCGGGGAAAGACGGAGCGGAGAATTTTGCCATGCGCATGATCGAGATCGAGCCGGGAGGATACAGTCCCTGCCACAGCCATCCCGGAGAACACGAGGTATTTGTCTGGCGGGGCAGTGGTGAACTGCGCCTGAGTGACTCAAGACACGAGCTGGTCCCGGGCACTGTCGCTTTCGTGCCGCCGGATGTGGAACACCAGTTTGTCAATATCTCCCAGGAAGAGAAACTTGAATTCATCTGTGTCATACCTATCCTGAAAAAATGAATTATTTCCTTAAATATTTGGCGGTGAGGTTTTTCTGGGGCACCTTCGCCGCGATGTTTGTTGTCTACTGGCTGCTTATCTGGGTCCATGAGGTTCTTTACGCGGGCCGGCCGTTTGACGACAGGTATCTGATCCTCTTTTCTTATCTGGTTACCCTCCTGGCTGTCTCAGCGCTGATAAGCCTGTGGGGCCGCTGGAACTTCAGCAGGCTGCTCGAGCTGGAAACAAGAAAAATCGGCGAGCAGTATCATCCGGAAACTTTGATCGCCGCTTATGACCGCCTGCTGAACTATCTGGAAAGCTCCTATTTCTTCAACATCACCAGGGCCAGGCTGACACGCGCGGTTGCCCGACGCCTGGGCCGGATTCTGCTTGGACTGCGTGTGGAGGATGACGAGGCGCTGATGATCTATGAGAAAATCCTCCTCGCCAAGCCTGAGGAAAAGACTTTTTACGGCTTCCTTATCTGGGCCTGCAGCCGGAAAAGACGGGTGTCCGAGCGGAGTTTCAATTTCCTGCGGCGCCGGTACCACGAAAGGCCCGATGACAAACTGGTGGGTATCCTGGCGCGGGAATACACCCTGCGGCGCATACTCACTTTCGAAAGTGAACGGGTGCTCGAAAGATGCATCAAGGTGTATCCCGAGTATAAAGAAAAAATCCTCGCTTTCGTGATACCGAGCCTCATTTCCTACCAGCGCACGGATGACAACGCCGCCCGCTTTTACCTGGATTCTATGGGAACTCCCTGGAGAAATAAAGTTGCACCGATACTCCGCCAGATATACGAACGATACCGGGAAAAGGGTCGGGAGGATGAACTGGCCCTCAGAGTCTTAAAAGCAATTCGACAGGAAGAGTCCGGACAGGAAGAATTCCGGAAGGGGGAAGCGGCAATCAAGTCCCCGGCCACAGACTCCTCGAACCCGGATGAACTGTACGGGAACATTTTTTTCGATGGCCTCGCCTACGAGGAGGAAGAGGAATCAGCGGGAGAGAAAAAGGAGGGCGGAGCCGGGGAGGGGCGCATGGGCCTGGAAAGCCGCATTTATGCGCTGGCTCAGCGGTTTTTCTCTGTCGGCAGGCCCTCTCTCGCTTTCAGCGGCAGAATTGTCCGGGCGGCGCTCTTGATCGTTCTGCTGGCAGTTTTTACCTGGCTCGCCTGGCCTATTGCCGAGCACGCTTTCAACTCTTTCCGTGCTTCAAAGAAACCGGGAGAAAGTTCGCTGCAGTCAGAGCCTTCAGGCTTTCCCCTCTTTTTCGGGGACAAGTATACCATCCAGGTGGGTGCTTTCTCTGACAGCTCACGGGCGGCAGGGCTCTCTGACCTTTTGAGCCGCCATGGCGAGGCAAGCCGGGTGATAAGCTCGGAGTCCAGGGGGAGAAGGGTTTTCAAGGTGTGTGTCGGGTTGTTCAGCTCCGAGTCCGCAGCAGAAAGCAAGGCCCGCACTCTCGCCGCATCCCGCCTGATCCAGGAATGGCAGGTGGTGGCCGATGATAAGGCCGCTAAATAATCAGGATTGCGGGAAAAAAGGTTCTTGAACGGATGTACCGATCCAAAAATTGACATCCTGCAGATATGCAGGAACCGCATTCTATTCAGCATATTATCGAATCAGTTAAAACCATGTTCGGCTATGACCGTAAGCGTATAGACCATGCTTTTTCCATTTTCAGTTACTCAGCGGTAAGAATGCCAGACAGGAGCAAGTTCTAACCCCTCCCGATCCAGCCATAAATGCCAAGCTTTTTCGGTATCATGGTTCTCACACCTCCTTTTCAATTAAAACAAATGCGAGTGGATATCGCCTGTTAGGTATCCACTCAAAGTAATAGAGAATTGTGCAAACTTGCCGTTTGTCTCAAAGTTGTGGAATTACCGGAGAAAATTGGATGTACACTTGCTTTTCTGCCAAATAACAATATACTTTAATAGTAAATAAGTTAACCGATATGTTCGCTTGTCATGACGAATTGGTTGAACCAAGAAAAAGCGGTGTAGTATTCCAAGATAGGCCTTTTGTGTGATCTAAACCCATATCCCCGTCCGCGGCCCGGCGGGCGTTCGCAGTCCGGTTGACAGGCTTTGAAGCAATTTAGAAAGTTGTTATTCCGATCCTAATAAACGCCCTGATAAACCGAGAGATAGGACGCCACCAACTGGAGATTAAGGGTTTGGCGCTCCTTTGGTAATCGATCCAATGGCGTTTTATGCGGACAGAAAACCGAAACTCCGAATGTTATGCGGATCAATCTAAATATTTGTTAGATGGACTTAAGAATTGGCTGGAAGGCGGATATGAACAAAGCTAGAGAAGTCGCCGCTATTAAGATCATCAAACAGATCTTTGAATCTACGCAAGTCCATGATGTTCCACAAGCAACAGCGCTGCTATCCAAACTTGAAAACAAGTTTAAGGGGACTGCTAACTATAAGATCCATTCTCCCGGATGCTATATCGAAGTAGGAGACATTGCAAACGATACGAAACTTGTTCAGAAAGGAATCGATCTAGCAAACCGCGCTCTATCAGCGCTTGAAAAGGCTGACAAGTCACGTGGACTACTTGAGTTTAATCGTGGCAATGGTTTCTACTCTCTATATAAAATTGCCCGCAGTGCTGGGACCGTTATCGATTATTACAATTATCTTCCTTTGCAGAATGCAAAACTTGCATATAGTAACGCTCTTGCCACACCAAATGCCCCGGATAAAATACGAATCCAGACAATCGTGAATCTGGCAAATATCTATGACACGCTAGGACGGACAGTCGAGGCCATAAAGTTGTATGAAAGAGCTCTTCAAATAGACAGCTCCTTCGCGATGGCAAAGGCCAACCTTGGCGAGGCTCTGTATTTCTTTGCTGCCATATGCGGAAAATATAGAGCTGCCACAATGATTCAGTCTTATCAACTTATTAAAGAGGCACTAGAAAACACTGAACAATTGGAGCATATTGGAGGGCGTGAAGCGGTTTTGACATTTCAAAGAGAGCTAACTCGAATCGGAGCTCACTTCAAAAATAAATCAGTTCTTAAACGTAATATGAGACATCCAACGCTAAATATGAGAGACATTAGCAAGTATGAAAGGGAATACGTACGGTTTTGTTTCTCAAACAAAATGTTCCTGAACTTTCACATTCATATGTCTGAAGTGCTCTGCAAAGCAGCTGTGACTGATGATTTGAGCATTTCACTCGTGGAAAAGGTAGGCGGGGGGAGCCGCTTTTTCTTCTACTGCAAATACATCAACCAGATGAAGGAAGATTATGCAACCGCTCGGTTTCTTCTCTTTCAGTCAATCTATCGACGCCCATTCTTGAACAGAATTAGTAAAATTACTCGCTATATAGACACTTTGGATTACGTGGGTAACAACCTCTACATTGGGATGCTCAAGGCTGCCTTTAATAGAGCTTACAGTATTCTAGATAAGATTGCTGTTTTCCTTGATGTGTATCTAAACTTGGAAACAAAAGGCAAAATCTATTTCACTACAATTTGGGCAACTAAAAAGGAACAAGAGTGGATCGTTCGAGAAGAGATTAGAAATCTTAACAACCCTTCTCTTTTAGGGATCTATGACGTTAACCATGATTTTCGCTCCCCCTTATACTCTGACATAATAAAGATCCGAAATGCCGCGGAGCACGATAGGCTTTCTGTAGTTGAATTTGGACTCGCGTCTACAAAAAACGAAAATGAAAGTGAGCTTGTAATTTCTAAAGCCAAATTACAAGATCGCACGATAGATCTTATGCTAATTGCAAAGAGTTGTATAAGCAATTTAGTCAATTTTGTTAACATTGAAGAGAACAAAAAGATCCCGCTTAAAGGTATAACATTGCCGATGACATATTACGAACAAGAACAAAGCTTATAATAAATAATATCTCAAAAGAGTCTATCTAACAAATCGCTGAAGCTGACGTCTAAAATTGCGATAGGGAAGGGGTGATATCGTCTCAAGAAATGAAGCTGCAGGGCTTTGGTCGTCGGCACAACTCAGCTTGATCGTTGTGTAGATCCTCATAAAACGCCGTGATTAACCGGCGTGCGGAGCTAAACCAACTGTAGATAAAGGGTTTATCGCCTCTTTTGCAATCGCTCCAATGGAGTGTTATGCGGACAGGAAACCAAAACTCCGCAGGTGATGCGGATCAATCTAATTATTGTTAGGTTCCTTGAGGAGGATTAATGTCTTTCCAACGTTGTGATTTATGGTTACTCCTCGCTCCTTTGGCCGGGTTTGTAGCGATGGTGCTTCCAGAGCTCATCTGGTCACCGGTACCCAAATACTCCGCCCCGCTCTTTCCTCTTCTCTATAATGCAGTGGAGCACGTGGGACTAGCGCAGCTTGGTCTCTTCATCGCCACCGGTATGTTGCTCGGATTATTAAGCAATCGGAAGTGGTGGTTCCTCGGTTTCTTGGCTGTCCTGTCTTTTCCACTGGCAGCAGTGGCTGAAATGGTGGTTGATCCCACGAGTCATAATCTGTTTCCCATCGAGTTCTTATTCTACGGCTTTTACGGTTTCCTGATTGCCGTCGGTGTGGCCGTTACACAATATTGTCGCCATTCTTCGCCGCACGATCACACATAAGATTGAAACAGTGGATCCTAACGAAGGCTTGCAGCGTTTTCCGCCTGCGACTTCACTGCTAAAGCCAGAACGTTCCTATCACTTCCTGTGACATCTACGTAGAAATTACTCCACGAACCAGCAAGCGGCTTGTCGGTCCTGGCAGAAGAAAACCAGGTTACCGCAGTCGGCAGTGTTTAAGCGATTCAATGTAGTGTATATTGTGTCCTTTCTGCTACCGTATTCAGTTCATCGCCTTCAGTTGCACCACATCTCCGAAAGGCTGAAATTCAAGGCAGTCGCGGCGCCCGCCGAACTTTCCTTCCTGATGTCTGTCGGCATAAGATTGATGATGACCCGTTTCAAAGCCACTACTCCTCTATTACCATGAACGGCTCGAACAGCCCATACCCGATCACATCGTACTCTGTTCCCGGCGGCTGGTGATCTGGCGCTGACTCGAATGCGGCAGGCCATGCCCGCCCATGAGCAGGTTTGTTATGGTGCGGTCCAAACTGGTTTTTAAGTGTGCCGTAAACGACAACCGAGATGTCGTTGTCACCGGGTTTGACTAATGTAGAGATGTCCGCCTCATAGGGAGGCCAGCCGATTATCCCCGCAGATGCGCCGTTGACGGTAACTTCCGCTACGCTGCCAAGCCACTTCCCGAGCCTGACCCGGCAGTTTTTCATACCCTCTTTCAGGGTGAATGCGCCGGCATACGACACGCAGTCCGAATAGAACGGCATGCGCTGCGCGCACCATGCACCGAACGTGAGCTGCTGCGCCGGAACCAGCTTCCAGCCTTTTTCGTATGCTTCGAGGCCGAAATTGCCCAGGATATATACCGGTTCGAGCTCTGAATGAATATTCATTGGGGCAGCGTGAAGAATTATACGATTAAAACCCTCGATAACATGAGCGCCGATGTCGTAAAGACCGAACGAACGGTCGAGCCGCCATTCCCCAGGGCGAGGCTTCACGGCGTGGCCATTGATAGAAACCTCCCACAGCTCCGGATGCTCGATTACCGCCTGCAGCGATGCCCTATCAACCCCGGATTCTACACTGAAGAAGAACCGGGCGTCGAAGCCGGAATTAGCAGGGAACGAATTCCTGTCGAGAATATCCGTTTTGTACTGAACCGCCCTGCTCCAGGGGTTGCCGTTGAAGCCATAGTACCTGAAAATAGTATCGGCGGCGCTGTAGAAATAGCGGTCTTTCAGCTCCTTCCCTCCGAGCGTGATATCGCAGTAATCGAGCGTGAGGGTATTGGGCGCTTTGCGCTCGATACGCAGTTCACAGGATGGTAATATCTTCCGTTCGGCAAGGCTTTGTGCGCCCGATACGGTTCCGGCTTTTCCTGCGCTGCCGATGTACAAAAGCAGGCTGCCGGCAGGGAGGATATCGAAGGAAATCATCAGGTCGCTGTCGAGCTTCTGTACCGGATACGGGGAAATACTCCCGTCAACGGGATCGAGCCTGGCAGCAGACCGGCCGGGTATTGTGAAAGAGCCCGTAGCGCGCTCATCGAGGCTTGTATTCACGAGAAAAACAAACTCGCCGTCATCGAGCTTTCGACGGTGATGGAACAGTTTCCCGGCAATACGCTCCGGATTGTCCATACGAAAATCTTTCGATGAAAGCAACTCCCGTGCGCGGGTATCCAGCGGTGATTCGGCGGAAACCCATTGCAAGGCATACTGTGCTGCAAGAGTCTGCATGGAACTTGATTCAATGCCTTCGACATACCGCGGAATCCCGGCAAAAGAAAGTATCGTTCCTCCAGACTCCAGATACAGTTTGATACAATCAATCGTGGACTCGTCGAGATTATCCAGCCCCGGCGGAAAAACGACGAGCGTATATGACCGCTTGCCGACAGTCAAGGCGCCTGTCGCGGCGCTCCCACGGTCTTTAATGATATTCTCACAGCCGATATCATACTCGATCTGGAGTTTTTCAAGGGTTTGCAAAAATGACTGGAACGAGCTGCCGATTTCACCTACCCGGGCATGTGACACGGTCGGTGAGTAGTACATCCATGCCGATGTCGTCGGCTCGAGAACGAGGATTTTGTTCACCTGCTCACCAGAGGACAGGGCAAGCGAAAGACGGTTGAAGTAGCCGTTGACAACCCCGTAGAATTTCCACCAGGGCTCGTGATATGAAAACGACTGCGGGTGGTCGCGCTTTCTTGCCCCGGAAATGGTCATATACGACAGGTGCTGATTCATTAAATTGACGCCGAGGACATATTCCCAGTCACCGATCCGCTTCATGTCCTCGAAGCGGAGATCCCATCCGCCGGCACCGTAGGTTTCGCTCAGGGTACGGGTCCGTCCCATTTGGTTTGCGGCACTGGCCAGCTCCTTCACCGCTCGAACATTGCCGAACTGGGCGCTCACATCCTCCCTGTATTCGTTCATGAGTATATCGATCGAGGGGATATGGTGCCAGGCATACATCGCCATGTTGTCTCCTCCATGGTGGGGACTTGGCCAGCCATGCTCCCAGTAGTGTCCGGTCCAGAAGAGGTGGTTGTTCTCGCAGTACGTATACCACGGCTTGCTCCAGCGCTCGATGAACAGGTCGAGCAGGAGCGCGTAGTAATCATGACGGACGCGTTTCCAGTCGCCGACCTCCTCGAAGAGGGATGGGAGATTCGTGGCGAGGTCATAACCCCACCGTTCGCGGAATTTCTTGAACAGTGACGGCGTCCAACGTATGCAGCTCCCTGCAGGCGGAGCAATATTCGGCTCATCGGTGAAGATGCCCGGCACGACCCTTCCAAATTCATCGCCGATTTTCTGTTCGTATCCCTTCATCGTAAGCTCGATAAACTTCTCGGTGACTCCGTCGAGAAGCAAATCAACATAGGAAAATCCGCCGAACCATGGCGATTTCCCGTAGAATGCCTTTTCGAACAGGTAGTAATCCCCCTTTTTCCCGGCTTCCCGGTCGATGGAATTCGTGATGTCAACAAAGCCGGGGCCTTCCTTTTTGAGAATAACCATATAGTCCCTGTCTAGAGGCTGCGGAATGCGTCCGGCCCGGTGAATGACCAACCCCTGCCCCTGATTGTACGATTCAGGCATCTCGGCGGGCACATGGCCGCCGGCGAACCCGCTCGGGTAGGAATTCTCGTCGTATATCCATACTTGTATTCCCATCTCTTTTGCCCGGTCGACCGTGTACCGGCAGAGAGAATGCCACTGATCTGAGATATAGGGCGTGATAAGTCCAGGACGTGGATGGATGAACACGCCGCCGATGCCCGTCTCTTTCAGGTCAGCGAGCTGACAGTCGATTTCCATTTCGGTAACATCGTCATTCCAGACCCAGAACGGCACGCTCCGGAATTCGACCGGCGGATCGGCGAACAAATTCTCCAACTGGGCAAATGAACCGATGTGGGTCGGCTTAACGATGCCTGCTTCCTCTTTATGCCGGGGAGCGCAGCCGGAAGCCATGACAACAAGCGCCAGAAGAGGATAGAAAAAGGACCGGGGTTTCGTACGCTGTTCCTTTCTTTTGAGCAATGGAGATTCTCATTGCATCAGCAGTGTCCTTCAGCAAAGGGCGTCTGAAGGTCGCATTCAGCAGGTCCGGGGTTATCGCTAAAAATCTATTTTTTTATTCTGCCCGGCCACTGATGGATAACGAAGATCATACCGGCGGCCAGGAGCACAAATCCCCACCAGAGATCAAGATGAAGTTCGGCTTTCATGACCGGAGGCGGGTTATAGATATTATGAATGCCGCTTATAGCGATAGTCACTCCGTAAACGGTGAGGATCACTCCGCAGAGAAACCAGATAGTGATCATCCTCTTGTCGTTAGACATTCGCACAATCCCCCTTCAGACTACCAGAAAATGATATTCAGCAGGACAAAGATAGAGAAACTTAACCAGGCCCATAATGCCGGCTTCTTGTACCATACCGATGGCCCTTCGTGGGGCACCTCGCTTACACCGTACACGAGACCTTTGAGTTCCTCGACAGGTTTAGGGCGGGAAACGAGACTGATCAGAATGGTGGCCACGAAGTTCACCGTAAAGGCCCAGGCGGCTTGCCACATGTTTACCGCCATGGTGCTGGGATTATCGCTGAATGCGATAAAGCGCGCATCGATAAATTCGAAGCGCACACCGAGAAATATGCCGATAGAGGTGCTCATGCCGAGGAAGAGACCCCAGAATCCCGCCTTGGGAGTAGTTCGTCTCCAGAACATCCCCAGGAGCACAGTGGCGAAAAGGGGCGCGATAAAGAAGCTGAAAAGGGCCTGCATGTAGTCCATGATGCTCGAGAAACGCTTGACTATGTACGTGGTAGCTATGGAAACCAGCACCCCGATCACTGTGCACCACCGTCCCAGCTTCAGGTAATGCGCATCTGAGGCGTCCTTATTGATCCAGCAGCGATAGATATCGTAAGTCCAGACTGTGGCGAAGGCGCTCACATTACCGGCCATGCCGCTCATGAACCCGGCAAGCATGGCGATAACCCCCAGGCCGATCATGCCCGGGCCGAAATAGCGTTTCATCAGGAGCGGTAAAATAGCATTGTAGCTTTCCGATGCCTTTATGTCAGGGCTTTCGGGCAGCAGCCCGGGAATGAGCGCGAATCCGATCAGGCCGGGCAGGATCACGATAAGCGGGATGGCCATCTTGAAAAAGGAGCCGATGAGCGGGGCCATTTTGGCGGCCCTGATATCCTTGGCGGCGAGCACTCTCTGCACTACCAGGAAATCAGTGGTCCAGTAACCCATGCTGAGTACAAAACAGAGGCCGAAAACTATTCCCAGCCAGTGCATGCCCATGGGATTATCGGCCGGGGTTCTCATTGTCGACCAGATATGCATGCGGTCAAGAAGCGGAGCTCCTGCTGTGGTGATCTCGACGATACGCTGGTTGACAAGCTGGACCAGCTTGTCCCAGCCGCCGACCTCGATCAAACCCAGAATGGGGATCAACAGGCACCCGGCCCAGATCAGGAAAAACTGCACCACTTCGTTGAAAACTGCCGAGGTCAGTCCGGCCATAGCCACGTAAACCGCCACGGTGAGGGCGGTAATCCAAACGCTGGCATCAAAGTCCCAGCCGAAAAAGTTTTCCAGCACCAGGCCCATCGAGTACATGTTGATACCGCTGGCCAGCAGGGTCATCACCACGAAAGTAATCGCGGAAAGTCCGCGGGCGCCCTCCCCGAAACGCATCTTGAGGTAACCCGGTACGGAATGTGCCCGGCTCACATGATAAAAAGGCATCATGAAAATAGCCAGGAAGAGAATTGCCGGTATCGCTCCGATCCAGTACCAGTGCACAGCCAGCATCCCGTACTGGTATGCAGCCGATGACCAGCCCATCAGCTCGAGCGACCCCATGTTGGCCGCGATAAAGGAGAGTCCGGCGATCCAGGCTGTCAGATTACGGCCGGCCATGAAAAAATCATCGCCGCTTCTGGTATAACGCTTGAGGTAAAAACCTATACCCAGAACAAAGACAAAGTAGAATACAATGATAAACAGGTCCAGGGCGTGAAGTTGGAACATGGGCTGTCGCTGCCTCCTTGAGAAGTAATAGACAGGAAAGGTTCAATTAAGAGAAGGCGAAAAGAAAAATCAGTTCTCTTTTTTCCTCGCACCATTCAAGTGCAAAAACCGCTCCCCGGGCAAACTAAAATTTTTCCCAGTGCAGGACCTCTTCCAGCTTTCTTTTTCCCTTTCTCGGCGGCTGGTCCGGTGATGGATAGCCCAGGGCTATAAGGCTCACCAGCTTGTATCCGGAGGGAGCGCCGACCAGATTGGCGACTTGATCAGCGTAATGTTTTTTATCTCCGGCAACCCAGCAGGTACCGAGTCCCAGCGCCCAGGCGGCTACCAGCATGTTCTCTGTAGCCGCTGATCCGTCTTCGAGATAATACTTCGTATCCTGGCAAAGCACCACCAGACAAACCGGCGCCTGGGCAATAAACTTGCCGTAATCGCAAATTTCAGCCAGGCGGCTCCGGACTGCCTGATCAGTGACCACCACGAACTCCCACGGCTCGACTCCCCGGCCAGTGGCTGCCAGGCGGCCGGCATCGACCACAGTTTCGATCAGCTCCCGGGCTACCGGGAGAGGCTCGTAGCGGCGAATACTTCTTCGGCCTTTCAAGGCTTCCAGGGCATCCATGTACAATTCTCCTTTGGCGGAGGTTATTGATCAAGGATATTAACCGGGATTATTCATAAATTTCTAAGGGGGTGTCGAAGTTTTTTTTCAACGCCCCTCTGAATCATAAATCTAAAAAACGGCAAACGGGATATAAATTGAGTCTATCGAAAGATATTTGCAAGAAAATAGTTTTCTCCGGGGAATGTCGGCTATTACCCCATTGGGTGTTCGGGGCAGGCATTTCATTACTTGCCATACAGGAAAGAAAATCACCGAAACTGTAAATCGCGCTTGCTTTCTGCCGGATTCTGCGATACACTAAATAAAATTGGCGAAAAGTTATGGAAGCCAAGGCCATGACTAGCCGATTTTCTACGGAGCGTCTTATCCGGAAGGGAATCCAGGAAGCGGTTTTATCTGAAAACCATGTAAACAAACCAATAGTTCGCACTGGCAGTCAACGTAAATGACAGCACAAGCATTCATAATCTGGAATGATGAGTACAGTGTTGGTCTTGAGGAAATAGACGAACACCACAAGACGATGTTCTCCATAATTAATCGTTTGTACACAGCTATCATGGAAAACGCGCCACAGGATACGATTAAGGAGCTGATACAGGAAGCTCGACGATATAGCGGTTACCATTTCAGTATGGAGGAAGCGAAACTGAAAGAGGCGGGTTATCGAGAGCTGACAGAACATCGTAAAGCACACCAGCACTATATAACCGAACTTGACTGTATTTTGGATCAGTATGGAATTACTGACCAGTTAAAGGGGCAAGACATGCTCATTTTTCTGAAAAAGTGGTGGTCAACGCACATACTAAAGATAGACAAAGCATACTCAGCTCATTTACAGCATTAGAAAGAGGGCGAACCGATGGATGGTCCCTTCGCGAAAATACGCGGATGGGTTTCGTAAGGTGAACACTGACATTAGGCCGCAAGAGAATTAAGGGAATAATTCAGCGACAAAAAACGAGTGCCCAAGCATCGCACACAGGAAAGCATATTTCTACTGCGCGGTAACTTTATACTGATGTCGGATTTTTATAGACTGCCCTGCTTGATCCTTATAGCCTTCCCTGGCCCATATCCTGGCGCTTAGTCCATTGGTGAATATCTGATCCTGATCGGTAATCCAATCAAAATCGATGGCGGAATTTCCCTGATCAACCTGGAGATATATTATATTCGCCTGTCGGAATTAATATTATAAGAAACCAGAAGCCGTTAACCAGTCCTTTCAAAGCCTTATTAAGGAACCCGATCTTCAAGCCAGGCTCAAAATATTTCCCGAGAAACATCCGGGGCTTTTTTAGCGTTAATTTCTTGGAAATGATCGTTCCGGATTTCTTCTGCTTGAATTTCTTTTCATAAAACCATCATCCGGGAATAGTGCGAAATTGACACGTTATTTCGGCTTTCTAAGTTTTCCTTGACTCAAAGGAATACATAAATTAAAATGAGCGGAATTAAATAGGAGCCTGATTAATGCATTTCAGTGCACAGGAAGAATACGGGCTGCGTTGTGTGCTGCAGCTGGCTATCAATTACGGCAATAATGCTGTCACAGCAAGGGAAATCAGCAAAAGGGAGTCAATAAGCCTCGATTACGTGCATAAGCTTCTGGGGATTTTGAAGCGCAAGGGCCTGATCCAAAGCACCCGCGGAATTAAAGGAGGTTTCAGGCTGATAAAAGACCCTTCGGCGATTACGATCTGCGACGTGCTCGACCTTTTGTGCAGCGAGCTCAACTCGGATGGCCACTGCGAGAAATTCAAGCGGAAGAAAGAGCAGGCCTGCAAAAAGGGCAAAGACTGCGTGGTGAAGCCGTTCTGGGAAACGGTGTTCAGTTTCTACAAATATTTCGGCTCCAAAGTGACCATTCAGGACCTGATCGAACGAAAGGTCCCGGTTGTGGATCTGACCAAGAAGATTCTTATTGGTTAAGATGTTTCCGCAAATTCCCTGGATATGTTCCAAATAGTTATTTTACTTCAATCATGACTTATTAGCTCGAAGTTTTCTCCCCTCCAGATATATTCAAATATATCCTTTTCCCAATAAATAATCATGATACTATGCCGCTCAGGCAGGATTCTAAAATCAGGCAGGTTTCTAAGACCAGTGGCAAAATAGCATTCAATCTCAAATATTTTATCTGGACTTGAAGAAAGTTTTACGACCATAAAGACTTTCTTGTTTTTTTCCATAAAGGTCACCAGATCTTCAGAGCCATCCCCGTCGATATCACCTCTCCTCCAGGCTGGAATAAGTGACATATCGAGAATATTGTAATCTCTAAGGTGAGGCTTAAAAGCAGATAGCACTTCCTCGCGTTGTCGGATGTAATCTTTAAATCTCTCGAAGATAAATATCCAGGGCGTGCCTCTAAATCTAGATGGGATTCTCTCTGAATCCATTAAACTTTCTGCGCTTGTGACTATATAATTATATGGGTCCACGGGATGAATCATGTAAATATCTTCGTACATCTCAAAAGTCCATTCGTTTCTGATTTGTCTGAGCAATAGAATGTAGTCCGAATCAAGGGACTCATTGATATCGATTTTTGTTTGCATTACTCTTTCGAAATCCTTTTCCTCTTCTCCGAAATAAAAGAGTACCAAATTTTTACCTTTATTTGCGGCAATGGCGGCTATCACTCTGCCCTGGCCTGCAATAAGATTGCTCCCAAAAGGCTGGTAAGGGTAAGTCCTCCAATTAATTGGCACCTTATAAACTTGTTTTTCTCCTTTCCATAAAAGAGGCCATGTTTCAAGCGGCTTTTCATCGACTTCGAAAATGGTCTTATCGAAACCGTGCCGACTGAGTAAGGTCAGCGGCAGAAATTCCGGTTTTTCCAAAAATAACCGGCCGCCTTCTAATTTCTCCTTGGCGAATTTTCGGATTTCCTCTCCAACAGTAATCATATCTAGATAATATGCTATTCTTATATATCCTTTTTCCTCAGCCAGTGACAGGGCGGTTTCTCCCTCTTTGTTTTTTGCAGTAAAATCGGCCTTATACTCGATTAGAGTTTTTATTTCTTCAAAAAAATCTGAATTTGCTGCATGCATTAAAGGAGTCCACCCTAAAATATCTTTGGAGTTTATGTCCGCTCCAGCTTTGATCAGGGTCAGTATTATTGAACGGCGCCGCGTGATTTTTACTAGATTGGCAACGTTCGCAGCGTATAAAGAATCTACAAATGCCTTAAATTCGGGCGAGCCGTGCTCTCTAGGAGGCTGTGGCACAAATAAAGGTTGTGGCTGATAATCTCTAGCTGCAGCGATTATCAGCGGGGTACGGCCCAGGCTGTCCCTGGCGTTGACATTAGCCCCGGCGGCAAGCAGTTCTTTAACATCTTTAAGCTCACCTGTCCTTGCCGCCTCAAGCAGAGCATTGTTTAAACTGTCCTGCTGGGCCGATGTCAGCCATGGGAAACAAATTATTATAGAAAAAACCGCGACTACCAAAAGTTCAAAAGGATTCGTTTTCATCTTTTCACACCCTAAAGTTGTTCATTAGCTATGCCTTATTTTCATTTATTAATTCCTTCACTTCCTTATAGAGAACCGGCAGTTCATACCGGATAATGTCCCATACCACATTTTCATCAACGACATTATAGGCATGTACCAGTACATTTCGAAAATCAATAATTTTTCGGGCACTAGTAATTCTTTGTCCTAAATCAGGAGCTTTCTTTAATAGCCGATTGAGCGCTTCGCCGATTATTTCAAATTGACGTTCTACAGCTGAACAAAGCAATAAATCAGATGTATAGTCCTTTTTGCTCTTGCCCTGCGTGAACTGCTTCAAAAGCTCTGCTGCCCGCCTGATATTCTCCAAATACATTTTTATTTCAAGCTGCATAAAGAACTATCCTCGATGATTTTATACCCTGAAGAAAATAAGGATTTTTAACCGCTCTGATCATTACCAGGTCGACCGGTCGCTGGAACAGGTTTCGCAATTCCTCAAGCAAGCCGAAATAGGCATTTGCATGCTCTCCTGGCTGAAGAGGCAGAAATTCTACTAAAAAATCAAGATCGCTCGAACCTGATTTAAAAGCATCACCGGTTGCTGAACCGAACAATTCCAGACGCTGAACATGATATTTGGAGCATAAACTGGAAAGATCGGGAATTTTTTCCTGAATCATGGTATTCATAGTAAGGGACCCATTTTAATGTTTTCTGAAGGCCGACAATAATGATCAAAAAGGCTGGAACTGAATCCTCTTACCATAAAAATATAAGAAATCTTTAAGCATTCTCAAGATTTATATCATTTCCTTCCACAAGGTATTTATCTGGCCTTTTTTTCAGTTTCTCCCAGCACATTGGGGAAAGCCTCGACCAGCGAGATATCCTTGTGGCTTTCCGCAATAATCAGGTTTTCCGGAAGATTCATGAGCTTATAACAATACACTGCCTGCTTGTAATCCTCGGTTACCCGGTCTACCGAAAGACTGTGGCCCATCGGATCTGCTGCATTGAAGAGGAGCAGAGGACGGGGGGCGAGGCAGGCTGCGAGTGCTGGAAGGTCGTAAGCGGCCAGAGCCCCTAACACCACATTATCGAGCTGGCGGCGGTGGAACTTGGCCTCTACTACCGCTTTCCAGGACACAAGGCCCCTTTCGATGATCACTCGAGAAATCCGGTTATCCAGCGCTGCCGCGTGAACGAGGGGCACACCGGCGCTGCCTTTACCTACTGCTACTATCTCTTTTGGCCTGTTGCCGTTCAAGCCCAGGAGAACATCCACCGCCCGGATCAGGTCCAGCGCCCGCATGCCGACAAGATCCCGCCCGACCTGGAAAGCCATGATGGGGATCTGCCAGTCCTCGGAAAACCATTTGTAGAAGTCCTCTCTTGGCTGTTTTTCCCGCCGGGTTTCGCCCTTGCCGCGCACATCCGGGGCAAGCACGGTATGGCCCCGGGCGACCAGGGCTGCTATATCCCCGTTTAGATCAGCGGACTTGTCGCGGTCCGCGGCGTAAAGAACCAGAGGCAGGCTCTCGGATGGGGATTCGGGTCTAAAAATGAGCGCAGGCAGGGTGATACCCGGCTCGCTGTCATAAGTGATCAGCTGGATTTTCATCCCGGGCCGCCTGGAGAAGCCGCGGTTCTGCACGTTCAAGGGGATATTGCTGCGCTCGAATTTGGTGAGCTCTCGCACTTTCCCGATAAGCTCGTCACGGAAGCTTTCAAAAGCCTCCATAGTCGAGGGAAGTTTGGTTTGAGGCATGATTTTATGCGCATAGGCGGCGTTCAATGAGCCGATTGTCTGGGCCTCGGGGAAGCTCGTAGCCACCTGGCCGGTTGGAGTTACCAGGAGATCGCGTTCGCGCTCGAGTTGGAGGTCCGGTTCTTTCCGCGGCGTGTCCTGCCCCAGGAAATACTTTCCCAGGAAGGAATAAAAGGCTTCGCGCTGTTCCAGGTGGTAGCCGTGATCCTCATCGGCTTCGAAAAGGGACAGTTTATCGCCGGCGCCCAGAATTTCGTATATCCGCCTGGCTTCAGCATAAGTGTCGCGCGTGCCGATAATGTTGAAGAAATCCTGGATCGAGGCGCTTATCTGATAAGGCTTGGGGGCGAAAGCGATCACGTAGTCAGGGTGATCCAGGCGTGAGGCGATGAAAGGGATCATGTTTTGCTCGGCATCCTGGGGGCCGATAGTCTCCCAGAGGAGGCGCCAGGAGGTAAGCCAGCAGTTGGGCACAGCAGCCGCCACCCGGTCATCCAGAGCGGCGATATATGCTGTCTGCGTGCCCCCGCCGGAGTTGCCGGTCACCGCGATACGCCTGGGATCAACCTCCGGCCGGCTCACCAGGTAATCTATGGCCCTCATCTCATCCCAGATGAAATAGCCGGCCACATTGGACCCGCTGAGCAGGCACTGCACTCCGGGCATGGTGTGTTCTACAACCGTTCCTTCAAGAATCGTTTCCCCGAGACCTTTGTCATAGTACATGAGCCTCTCGCCCTGGCCCGGCGGGTCGAAGGCGAGGACCACGACACCTATTTTGGCCAGCGAAATCCAGATTCTCTGATATTCTCCGGCCGCTTTACCCTCAAGGTAGTGCCCGGCCGCGCCCAGAACTGCGGGATACGGTTTTGCGCCCCTGGCCGGAAGATACAGATCGGCAGTGACATAGAAACCTGGCCGGCTCTGGAAAAGGACTTTTTCCACAGTGTACTCTTTCCGCTCCAGGCGGCCGGTCACTTGCGGCTTCATGTCGGTTCTTTCGGGCAGGGGGCCGATAGTGCCGCGCATCCTTTCCCGGATTATCCGCTGCCTATCCTTCACCTGGAGAGGAGTCTTTATGGCGGCGATTTCGTTTTTTCGTTCGTCCAGCGCCTTGAGGGCGATAGCTGTAAGGTAATCGTAGAACATGGACGAAACCAGTTTGGGTTCGCCGTCCGACTTCATCACCCGGAGATCATCCTGGGCGAATACGGGCTGCTGAAACAGGCCCGCTGCAAAGCAGGCTGCTGCCAGAAAAAGTGAACCGGAAAGTTTCGCTCTCATTGTTGCCCCTCCTTAGGAATTTATCTTAACCGGAGCATAATGGTTAGGGAAGAACCACTGAGAAAATTGAAAGCAGCAACCCCCTTTTCCACCATGTTATTGACACGGTTACCTCCTGACGAAGGAGTCGAGGGAAGAAAAGAGGTAAATTTAAAATGAAAGTTATTTTATTGCTGCGGATTCCATGATAATAAAAAAAGGCAATAAAACAAGCCCGATAAAAAATACTACCTTTGTGAAAAGGCAAGAGAGAGTTTTTTCTATACGGATTTTTTAGAGGAATTTCTGCGTTCCCTTGACTTCCGCCCGGAAATTATCGATGTGGCCGGAGACCGAGATATCATGCTTCTGTAGACGACCCGGTTCGAGAATGAACTCCATGCCGCAAACCACCTCTTCCCTGGTAAAGATCATATTGAGGCGGCTGTCGGAGGTAGTGAACTCGAAAGTGGAGGGCAGGACCTGCTTGGCGGTCAGGACTAGGGCGGTGAGGTCCCGGTAAACATCGCGCTGAGTGCCGATATAAAGCTTGAGTGTGGCGGCGCCTGAGAAATCATGCGGTTCCACAGACATCTTGAAACGCACGGTGATACTCTTGATATTCGCCTGGTCAGAACCACTGGTGACCGGGCGCGCCACAGCGGGCATTGTTTGAGCGGTGAGAGCGGCCACAGCGCCTGAGGGCAAATCCGAATTGAGCGGAAGATCGCCGGGCAGGGTGAAGGTCTGGCTTTGATAGTTTATGATTGTGGCATCGAAATAATCGAGGAAATCGATTTCGGTAACCGGTTCCTTATCGCTGCAGGCAAGAAACGATAAGGCCAGGAAAACGGGTATAGCAGATCTGCCAAACATCGACCTTCTTTTCCTCTTTACAAGCAGTTTAGGGGCACGGCATGCCGTGCCCCTGCTGTATTACACTTAACAACTTAAACAATTGCAAATCATTCTTCTGGCTTCTTGCTCCTGAAAGATAATTGGGGATCAATTAATCTAAAAATGCCGGTATGCCCTAAAATTATGGAATTATGTATTATTTTCTCCCAGGATCAACCCGCTCTCTTGACCGTAAGGACCTTTGTTGTCAGTTCAGCGCCCTCGCCGAAATGCTCGTTCCAGAAAATGAGAATCGGTGAAGCGATATAGATCGTGGAATAAGTACCGGCTATACAGCCGATAAACATGGCCAGGGCGAAAGGCCTGATCACTTCGCCGCCGAAAATCAGCAGAATCAATACTGTGAACAGAACTGTAAGGGTGGTGATTATCGTGCGTGAAAGAGTATGGTTGACACAATTGTTGATTATCCGGTCAACAGGAAGCCGTTTGCGCTCCTTGGGATATTCTTCGCGTATGCGGTCGAAAATAACTATGGTGTCGTTGATCGAAAAACCAACAATAGTAAGCAGCGCAGCCACGATGGTAAGATCTATTTCTTTGTTCAGGATAGCGAACACGCTCACCGTGACCAGGACATCGTGGATAAGGGCCACAATGCCGCCTACCGCGTATTTAAAGTTGAATTTGAGGCAGATTACGGCCACCACTACCATCGCAAACAAAATAAGGG
>Ga0315277_10001672_pt1 | contig 31842 bp, 24 predicted proteins | sample YL17G05_15_MG_FD_203695 | JGI IMG/M metagenome (GOLD analysis project Ga0315277, IMG submission 203695) | Sediment microbial communities from Yellowstone Lake, YNP, Wyoming, USA - YL17G05_15 | ecosystem: Environmental > Aquatic > Freshwater > Lake > Sediment | place: USA: Wyoming | collected...
ATACTCCTGGAAAAGGGGTCAGCAGACAGCAGCAAATAACGACAACACTATGGTACTGGAATGGTAGAGCCAGCACGATGCTGTCTGGAGAAACATGGTCGGGGCTCGGGATTCGGGGTGAGGGGGGGACGGGGTGAAGGGGTGAGGGGGTGAAGAAGTGACCGACTCTACGTTTGGCCTTCCCTGCCGAATGTTGAACCCTGCTCCCCCGAACCCCTAAGCCGGCGCCCCTCACCCCGTCACCCCCTCACCCCGAGCCCCGAAACCCTATCTCTCCCGACTGCCGTCATCCTCGCTGACCAGCTTGGCCAGGCTGAGCAGCTTGGCGCTGATCTTCAGGCCCGCACGCTTGGCGGCCTGCTGGTTGATCTCGAAGCGGACCTTATTCTGCTCGATGAAGAAGTTGATCGTGCCCCCCCGTTCGGCAAAACCCGGCGTCTCGCCGATCAACAACACAGGTGAGTTGCGTAACCGCCCAATCGTCTCGACTTGCCGCTGAGGTTCGACGGACCTGGGTACGAACAGGATATGGCAGGGGCGGAACTGGTCCAGGGAAGGGAAACGGCGGACGACGATCTTGTGGGCGTCAACCTGTTTCGTCTGCGCGATCCTGTCCAGGTCGTCGCCCAGCGGGTCGCTACCGAGTACGCCGATCACGAAGGGGTCCTGGTCGTTGCGGAAGGTTTCGGCGCGCCATTGGACGTAACGGGCGAAGTTATGGAGGTACGCCGCCTTGATCGTATACTCGCGGCTGAGGCCCGATTCGTCCGTGGACTGCGCCACGGCGCACGGCACCATGCTGCAGGGCAGTGCCAGGCCCAAAATGGCTCTGAAAAGGATGACCATCGAGCTGCTACCGTAGGGCAGTGCTGAGGGCCGTTCTTTTCTCACGGGTTCCCCCCTGAAAACGCAGCGTTCGGCCAGCTAGTATCGCCAAGTAGCCTTGGCGAACACGCCGCGTTGGACTTCTGTGTTTGAGGCAAGGATGTTGTACCTATGGGCCCCGTACTCCAGATGATGCGTATCCAGCAGGTTTTGAGCCACGATGGCCAGCTCAAAGCTCTCGCTGGGGACCCATGCGAGACGAATGTCCATGGTGATGTAGTCGGGTACTTGCAGCGTAGGAAGACTGTCGACGTAGCGGAGTCCAAGGTCGAATTCCCAGTCGTTCGATAGATCCCAGGAGGACCGGAAGCATACCTGGTTGTGGGGGCTGCCTCCCTCGATCAGCTCCTCCTGGACGTAAGTGGAGGAGGGAAAACGGTGCATCTGGATTTCCAGAAAGGTGTAGGAGGCGGAAAACTGCCAGGTGTCCGACATCGTCCAATAACCCACCACTTCCGCTCCGTAGGTCTGCCCTCGGATCTCGTTGTTGATGGGGAACGGGGCGACCACGTTGCCGTAGGGGTCGATAAAGGGCACGCCCAGCGATGCGGTCTGAACGTGCTCATAGACGTTGAGGAAGGTCGCCAGGTCCCAGGCGAACCGCTTGCTCGCTTGCGTGCGGTAGCCGATCTCGTAGGCCAGCAGGTCCTCGGAACGAAACAGGGGGTTCCCAGTGAGCCGCGGGAAAACCGGAAAAGGAACGCCGGTCACAGTCTGCCGCGGAAGAGTCATCCGGCCGTAGAAGTCGAAATAGGACGGGGTGCGGACCGCCCGCGAAATTGCCCCCCAGGCCGAATGCTTCCGGTCGGGGGTCCACAGCAGCCGGCCGCTCGGCTGGTACTCGAATCCGGTGTAGTCGTTCTGCTCGAATTTCGAGCCGACCGTGAAGTAGAGTCGATCTTCGATCAGCTTGATCTCATCCTGCACAAATACGCTGAACAAACCCTTGGTCTGTTTTGGCGGAATGTAGTCGAGCACATAACCGTCGGGCGCCAGACCGAAACGGTTCTGCCGGCAACCGACTCCCCAAATGAGTTGCTGCCGTTCTCCCAGAGGAAAACGGTGCTGAAATTCAACGTCGAACGTGGTCAGGTCTTCCCTGAGCAGGTCGTACGCCCGGTACAGTTGATCGAAGTACGCCTGTAACTCCCAGTCCGAATCCTCATCGAACGTGTGGGTCCAACGCGTCAGCACGTAGGCGCCGGCAAGGTCTTCGTCATCGACGACCCGGCGGCTGAAGGGAGGAGTCGGTATGGGCTGGACACGAGTCTTACCCTCGTTGCCGCCGTAATAGTCTCCTTGCACTGTGAACGTGTTGCACTTCCACGGGTCGGCCTCCCAGTCGACCCGGAATCCTCCGCGGCCGACGCGCCAATCGTCGGCGGCGCCGGCGGGGTCGAAGCCCGGGCCGCGCTCAAAGTGCTTCCCATAGGCCCTCCAGGACAACCCCTGATCGTTCTGGCCGCCGTAGCGGACGCCGCTGATCGTCAGGTCCTCGCTGCCGCCTCCGGAGGTCACCAGCAGCCCCTGAGTGTCCTTGGCCTGCTTGGTAATGACGTTGATTACCCCGTTGACGGCGTTGGCGCCCCATAAGGTCCCCCCCGGACCGCGAACCACCTCGATCCGCTCAATGTCTTCCAACAACACGTCCTGCGTATCCCAGTCGACGCCGGAAAACAACGGTGTGTAGACGCTCCGTCCGTCGATCAGCACCAGCAGCTTGTTGGCATAAAGGTCGTTGAATCCCCGCGAAGCTACGGCCCAGGAGTTGGAGTTGATTCGAGCCACGTCCAGGCCGGGGACCATCCGCAGGACCTCGGGAATGCTGGTGGCCCCGCTGCGGCGGACCATCTCTTGCGTGATCACGAACACCGCCGCGGGTGAGCGGCCCACCGTGCTCTCCTGCTTGGCCACAGAGGTCACTTCGACGTCCATCGAGGGCACGAGCACGTCGACCTTGCTCAACTGCTCGACGTCCAGATCGAGGATACCCTTCTGCCCGGCCTGGCCGGTGCCCGGCTCCGCGGCCGGCGTCTCCGCCGACGAAGGAGGTTGTGCAGCGGCCGGACAAGGTGCCAAAAAGAGGAGTGCCCCCGCGCCCGCGACCGTCCAACAGACCAACCGACTGGTTGGCGTGGTAAAGAGCCTGCTCATCGTGTGCCCTTTCTCTGGAAGCGTTTTCGGCCTTATGGCCGATGTAGATCGTGCCGGTAACCGCGGCCGTGCGGATTCTTGCGGCCCGCCAAACTGGGTCTCGCGGGCGGCACGGATAGCTTGTCGGTCCCCGATCCGAAAGTGACGGACCAACGCGACCAAAGCTCCGTTTCGGTGCCCGTCGGCGCCCGCCGCCACTGGCACCCAACACTTCAGATCAAGCTTGGCGGCCCCCTAGCCCTGCCTGCCCCGTGGGGAACTGCCCCCGCGGTTGGCGCAAATGGCATAATTGACAGGAGCGCTAGAGGCCCCACAGGAGAGCCTATCGGGAACCGCGAAAAGGCATCTTGAGGAATGGTGGGCCGATGCGCCTGTGGGGAATCAGGGGACTTTATGGGTTGCGGGAACGCCGCGCTTTAGGCGGGGTCTGCGGAGCCCGTCGCTCCCCCACTGGGCGGCGCAGCAAGCGACGCTGCGGGGGCTGAGGTGTCGATCGTGGCAGGCTGGTCGGCTCGACCCTGGGCATACCCTGCCACCAGTCGCAGAAGATTCTCTCGATCGATCGGCTTGGTCATGTAGTCGTCGCAGCCGCAGTCGAGGCACTTCTGCCGGTCCTGGGACATGGCGTGTGCGGTCAGGGCGATGATCGGTCCCGCATACCCTTGGGCGCGGAGCTTCCCCACGGCACAATAGCCGTCCATCACCGGCATCTGCATATCCATCAGGATGACGTCGAAGGGTTGGCCCGCCTCCCGCGCCTGAAGGGTGCTTTCCATCGCCAATTGCCCATTGTCCACCACGGTCACCTGGGCCCCCGCCTTCCTGAGGACAAAGGCGATGAGTCGTTGATTGTCCGGCCCGTCCTCTGCCAGCAGCAGTCTCGTGTCCCGCAGTCCCCTCTCCGGCGTGGAGCGCTCGGCCCGTTTCGCGCCGCTGCCCAGCGATATGCTGGAAGGTTCGTGCATGCAAACGTCCTGCAGCGGGCCGGTCAGGATGATGAGTGTAAACCTGCTGCCTTTCCCCAAGCTACTGTCCACGATGATGCTGCCGCCGAGCATGAAAGCCAGGTGTTTGCTGATCGCCAAGCCCAGGCCCGTGCCGCCAAAACGCCGCGTCATGGACTCGTCAGCCTGCGAAAACGCCTCGAAGATCCGCTCAAACTGCTCCACCTTCATGCCCACGCCCGTGTCGGTCACCTCGAAGGAGATGCGAGCCGCGGGCGCCTCGGGTGGGTCGACCATCCGCACCATCAGCCGTACGCCGCCGAATTCGGTGAACTTGATAGCGTTGCCTACCAGGTTGGTGAGGATCTGACGGAGCCGCGTCGGGTCACTCTGGATGCTCTCAGGGATGGCGCCCCCGAACTCGACCTCCAGCGAGAGATTCTTGGCTATCGCCCGTGGCCGCATCAGCGAGGCGACCTCAGCCACGATGCTCAGCGGTGAGCAAGCGATGCGTTCAACCGTCATCCGCCCGGCTTCGATCTTGGAGATGTCGAGAATATCGTCAATGATCCTCAGCAGGCCTTCCCCGTTGCGGCGAATCGTCTCGACGTACTCGTACCGGTCGGTCGGCGAGATGTCTTGCTCCGTGAGCAGGTCGATATAGCCCAGGATCGCCGTCATCGGCGTGCGGATCTCGTGGCTCATGTTGGCCAGGAAATGGCTCTTGGCGCGATTGGCGGCCTCGGCCGCTTTCATGGCCTGCTGGAGCTCCTCGTTGGCCCGGGTAAGCTCCTCGGTCCGCTGAGCCACTCGGCCCTCCAACTCGTCGTGAGCCCGCTGCAAGTCCCCCCTGGCCAGCTCGATCCGGGCGAGCATCGCGTTGAATCCCTTGCAGAGAGTCCCCAGCTCGTCGCGGCCAGACTCCTCCACCCGCAGCGCGTAGTCGCCTTCCTCGGAGACCCGCTGCATCACATTGAAAAGATTCAGAATGGGCGTGGTGATCAGCCGCTGCAGCCGGCCGGTCAGCAGCAGAGATATGATCAGCGCGCCCACGGTGGCACCAATCGCCATCCATGCATATTGGACGAGCTGAGCGCGGAGATCGTCCATCCCCGCTCGCAGCAGCAGCACACCGACTTTTTCACCCGGATGGCGAAGCTCGTGCACCACCTCGAGATGCCCGCTGTCGGTGAACGTCGCGCCGCTCGTGGAGGGCGCCGGCGGAATCGTCTCGGTGGGCGGGAGCTCCTTCGGATAAGTGGCAAACGGCTTCCCGCGGGCGTCGTACAAGCAGGCCAGCTCCACCGAAGGCTGCTCCCGCAGCGAAGAGAGCAGTTCGGCGGCCGTGTCGCTGTCGTGGAAATCGAGCGCCGCAGCCGTATTGGCGCCGAGCACCTGGGCCAGGGTGGAGAGCTGCTGCACCTTCGAGGTTCGGATCCTGTGAACGTCGTTGACGACAAACGCAGTGCATGCCAGGCTGAGCGCCACGACCACCGCGGCCGTCGTCAGGAGCCTCAGTTTTGTCTCGATCGAGCTGTCGCGAAAGCCACGCATCCGCCTTCCTCTAGCGAAGGTCCTCGCGGCCCCGACTCCACTGCCGGCCTAGTGGTCCGCCAAGCGGTCTTTGACAGGTTAGGTGCCACGCCCACGTCGCCCAGCAGCGTGTGCGTGCTCGCGCAAGCGTGAGCATGGGTCCTGTCACTGTTCGCTTGGCGGACCACTAGGGAGCCGGCTGCGAGCGGCCCGGACGCCGCGGCGGGGCAGACCCTGCCCGAGGAACTCTACCTCGCGGTCTTGGCGGCGTCGAACGGGAGTTCGCCTGCCCTGGCGCTTCGCCGGGGGCGGTTGGGGTAGACGCCCGCCGTATCCCTCATGTGATGGGTACCGCGGCGTAGCATGCTGCTTCCCCCAATCGAGCTTCCGGGCGGGAAGCCTTGTGGGCCAATCTGACCGAGCCGACGGCGAAAAACGGCGGCCCACCGGGCACGACGTTTCAGCAGATCCGCGGCATCTGCTCGCCGCTTAGGAGATCGACGATCCGCCCGCCGCCCAACGGACTGCGAAGCTCGACCAGGCCGGGATGGCCGTCGGTAACGCTGCCGACGACGGCTGCTGCGGGGGCGGCCGGGTGGGAGTGCATGATCTCCAGGACCCGGTCCGCCGCCTCGGCCGGCACAAAGGCCACCAGCCGGCCCTCGTTGGCCACGTACAGCGGGTCCAGTCCCAGCAGCTCGCACGCACTGGCCACCGGCTCGGCCACCGGGATCGCCGCTTCCTCCAGCTCGATTCCCACCCGGGCGTGCTCGGCGATCTCATTGAGCGCAGCGGCCAGCCCGCCGCGGGTCAGGTCTCGCAGACAGTGGATGTCGCCGCCGGCGGCCAGCAATGCCTCGACCAGTCCGGCCAGCGGTGCGCAATCACTCTCGAGTGCCCCTTCGAAGCCGAGCCCTTCGCGGACCGACATGATGGCCATGCCGTGGCGGCCCAGGTCGCCGCTGAGGAGGACCGCGTCGCCGGGCGCCACCCGCGACGGGGAGATCTCCACGCCCTTGGGCACCCGGCCAATCCCCGCGGTGTTGATGAAGATGCCGTCCCCCTTGCCGCGATCGACCACCTTGGTATCGCCGGTGACGATCCGCACGCCCACCTCGCGGGCGGCCTCGCACATCGAGGCGACTATCCGGCGGAGGATGGCGATCTCCAGCCCTTCCTCCAGGATGAAGCCGGCGCTGAGGTACAACGGCCTCGCGCCCGCCATGGCCAGGTCGTTGACGGTCCCGTAGACGGCCAGCTTGCCGATGTCGCCGCCGGGGAAGAACAGCGGGCTGACGACGAAGGAATCGGTGGTGAAGGCCAGCCGCGCGCCGTCAATCGTAACCACCGCACTGTCGTGCGGCGCTGCCCGCTGCCCGACAGGATCACCGGCCGCAAACGCCGGCAGGAACAGCCCCTCGATCAGTCCCCGCATCAGCCGGCCGCCGCCCCCGTGGGCCAGTTGCACGGTATCGTGATCGCCCAGCGGCAGGGGGCAACTCAGGCTAAACTCCCTCGGCGTTTCGTCGTTCATCGGTGTACCGTTTCGTATGGGGGCAGACGGCGATGCAGATGCCGCAAATCGTGTGACGGATGCCTATCTTGCCGGCCATCTCTCGGGCGTTTCGGCAACAGGCAAAGGCGTCGAACAAATCCTCGCGACGTTCACCGGCCCGCCAATTACGGCCGGATAGCGCGCCCGCCGGGCAGGCCTCGACGCACGCCGTGCACTTGCCGCAGCGAGACGTTTCCACCGGCGTACCCACCGGTAGCGGCGCATCGGTAAGCACCGTGTTGTAACGCACGGCCGAGCCATAACGCTCAGTGATCAACAGGTCGCACTTGCCGATCCAACCCAGGCCAGCCCGAGTGGCAACGGTCTTGTGCGGCAGCGGTGTGGCCAACGTTTCCGGATCCAACTTGTCGACGGTTGCCCTGCCGGCCACGGCCCGAAACCCCCGCCCCCGCAGCAGCGCCGCGGCGTCCGCCGCCAGGCGATCGAGCAGCGCGTTGGCCCGCTGGTACTCCGAGGCATACTCTCTGGTCGGGCCGTTGACAATACCAGCCACGATCGACGGCGATAGCGCCACGCCGATCGAGACGCCCAGGGGTAGGCCCTCGCGTGCGTCGCTGGGCAAGGGCCCCACATCGGCGCAGCCCATCGACGCGGCTCCGCACCCGAGTAAGAACCCTTCAAGATCAGACAACAGACTTGCGTCAGTCATGCAAATGAAGCATCTGAGAGCCTAGATCCGAGATTTAGAAGAAGGTAGGCCGAGAACTAAATTTAGCCTCACGTCCAAATATGCACACCACCACCTTGCGAGGGGGACGGCGGGAAATGTGGACCATCGTGGGTGATCTCTTGGAAGGTGGCCATTCGCAAGATGGGGTCCAAATGAATCCCACCATGCTGACGGCCACTGTTCACATAGTCCTCGCCGCATGGCGTCGGTAGCGATAGTAGGCCGCGCAGGCCCCTTCTGAGGACACCATCGGGGCCCCCAGCGGCTGCTCGGGCGTGCAGCGGATGCCGAACGCCGGGCAGTCGTAGGGCCTTTTGTGCCCCTGAAGCACCTCACCAGCGATGCACTCGGCCGGCTCTTCCGCCGTAATGTGGCCGACCCCAAACCGCCGCTCAGCATCGTACTTCCAATACGCCTCGCGCAGCGCCAGGCCGCTGGCGGGGATCTCGCCGATCCCCCGCCATTTCCGCGGCACCACCTCGAACACCTCCTCGATCTGCCGGACCGCCGTGCGGTTGCCTTCCGGGCGGACGCTGCGGGCGTACTGATTGACCACTTCGCACCGGCCCTGCTCAAGCTGTTCTACGCACATCAAAATACCCTGGAGGATGTCCAGCGGCTCGAAGCCGGTGACCACGATCGGCACCTGGTACTGCCGGGCAATCGGCCGATACTCGTCCATGCCCATCACCGTGCAGACGTGCCCGGCGGCCAGGAAGCCCTGCACCCGGTTCGACGGCGAGTCGAGCACCGCCCGGATCGCCGGCGGCACCAGCACGTGGGAGACCAGCAGCGAGAAGTTGTCGATTCCCAGCCGGGCCGCCTGGACCACCGCCATGGCGTTGGCCGGGGCGGTCGTCTCGAAGCCGACGGCGAAGAAGACGACCTGCCGGTCCGGGTGTTTTCGGGCCAAGGCGACCGCGTCCATCGGCGAGTAGACCACCCGCACGTCGCCACCCTCCGACTTGACCGTGAACAGGTCCTTCTGCGAACCGGGCACCCGCATCATGTCGCCGAAAGTGCAGAAGACCACCTCCGGCAGCGAGGCAATGGCCACGGCCTTGTCGATGATCTCGATGGGCGTGACGCAGACCGGGCAGCCGGGACCGTGAATTAGGGTCAGCCCGGGCGGCAGCATCTCGTCGATGGCAAAGCGGACGATCGCATGGGTCTGGCCGCCGCAGACCTCCATGATGTTCCACGGCCGGGTGGTTGCCCGGCGAACGGCCTCGGCCAACTGTCGGGCGGCGTGGGCATCGCGGTACTCGTCGAGGTACTTCACGAGGTGGTCTCGCCTTCTCGTTCTGGGGCTTCTTCCTCGACCATCGTGCCCTCAATCTCCTCCAGGTAGGAAAAAATCTCCTCCGCCTCGGCCTCGTCGATCAGACTGATGGCGAACCCAACGTGCACGATCACGTACTGGCCCACCTGCGCCTCGGGGGTGTAGGCCAGGCAGACCTCCTTGAGGATGCCGCCGAATTCCACCTTGCCCATGGGCAGGCCGTCTTGGCTATACACGTCAACCAGCTTGCCCGGGATGCCGAGACACATGTTTTGCGGGTCCTGTTTCAGGGTTTCGTGACCTGCCGGGCGGCGACGGCAATTTGTCCCAGCGCAATCCCGCCGTCGCCCGGCGGAACGCGACGATGAGTATACACGCTGAAGCCCGACTCCAGCAGCCGTCTGCGGACCCGATCGGTGAGCAGGGCGTTCTGGAAGCAGCCGCCGCTCAGGACGACCTGGCTGCAGCCGGAGCGTCGAGCGATGGCCACGGCCAGTTCTGCCAGGGCGTTGTGGAAGCGGATGCTCATGCGGTCGGCCGGCTCTCCGGCTTCCGCATCACGGAGCACCGCCCGAAGCAGCGGCTCCCAGTCGGCCACGGCCGGTACGTCGTCCGACAATGGCAGCGGATAGGCATCGCCCCGTGAGGCGACGTTATCGGCGAGCTGATCGGCGGCGAATTCCAGGGCCATGGCCGCCTGGCCCTCGAAGCTGATCCTCCCATCCGCGGGAAATGGAATGTGTCCCTCCAAATCGGCGGGCAGCCCGCACAACGCGGCCACCGCGTCGAACAGCCGACCCATGCTGCTCGTGCGCGGGGCGTGAACCGACCGGGTCAACAACGACAGCAGCGTATCCAGCTCGGAAGGGCTGAACCAGTCGGCGGCGTACCGTGCGGCCTGCTCCCCGAAGATCTCGAACAGCAGGCCCAGCGCCGAGCGCCGCGGCTGGCGGACGGCCTTGTCTCCGCCGGGCAGGGGAAAGGTCCGCAAGTGTGCGGCGCGGGCAAAATCGGCCCCTTCACAGATCAACGCCTCGCCACCCCAGACCGTACCGTCGGGCCCGTAGCCGGTCCCGTCCCAGGCCAGCCCCAGCACCGGTCCCTCCAGCCTGTGCTCGGCAATGCAGGCCGCCACGTGGGCGTGGTGATGCTGCACCCGCACCAGCGGCACGTCCCAGCGGGCGGCCAGCGCCTCGGCCTCCCGGGTGGAGGCATAGTCGGGATGCAGGTCGCAGGCCACCACCTCGGGCACGACTCCAAAAAAATCCACCAGGTCCTGGACCGTGCGGCGATGGACTTCCACGCTCAGCACGTTGTCCAGGTCGCCGACGTGCGGGCTGAGGACGACCTGCGTCGGGCGCGTGCCACGCACCCTACCAGACCCCAAGGCCAGCGCCACCGTGTTCTTCAGGTGCCCACCGAAGGCCATGATCGTGGGACTTTCCACTGCCAGTTCGATCGGCAGCGGGGCAAAACCTCGGGCCCGCCGCAGCACCTGCAAGCCGTCGGGGCCAACCCGAGCGACCGAATCGTCGACCGGGCGGACGATCGGACGATTGTGCGTAAGCAGCACGTCGGCGATCGTGCCCAGCCGCCCCAGCGCGTCGCCGGTGGAAATGGCCATCGGCTCTTCGGAAAGGTTTCCGCTGGTGCAGACGACCGGCCGATCGATCGCCGCCATCAGCAGGTGGTGCAGCGGCGTGTAGGGGAGCATCACTCCCAGGTACGGGTTGCCCGGCGCCACGCCTTCGACCACGTCCTTGCAGGCTTCGCCGTCAGCGCGCCTGTGGAGCAAGAGGATGGGTGCCTCGTGCGACACCAGTGCCCGGGCTTCCGGGTCGGAGAGTCTACAGCGTTTGCCGATCTCCTCCAACGAAGGGAGCATCAAGGCGAAGGGGCGGTGCGGGCGTTGTTTCCGTTGGCGGAGCAGCGCGACCGCCCAGGCATCGGTGGCGTCGACCAGGAGTTGGAACCCGCCCAGGCCCTTGACGCCCACGACGCGGCCGGCCAGCACTGCCACGGCCGCCGCCTCCAGCGCCCTTTGCCCGACCGCCACTTCACTCCCGTCCACGTCCAGTAACTGCAGCGCCGGCCCGCAGCGCGGGCAGGCAATCGGCTGGGCATGGAACCGCCGGTCGGCCGGGTCATCATATTCCGCCCGGCAGTCCGGACACATGGTGAACCGCGCCATCGAGGTCCACGGCCGATCGTAAGGCAACTGCTCGATGATCGACCACCGCGGCCCACAGTTGGTGCAGTTGGTGAACGGATACCCGCAGCGGCGCTCTCGCGGATCGCCGATCTCCTGGAGACACTCGGCACAGGTGGCCAGGTCGGCGGGAATCGTCGGCCGGGGGCTCGCCCGGCCGACGCTGCCGCGGATCTGGAAGCCCTGCTCCGCCCCCTCTTCGCAGGCCGTCTCGCCCGTTTCGAGCGAGTCGATGCAGGCTTGAGGCGGATGGGCATCGCGGAGCGTCTGCAGGAAGCGATCCAACCGCGCCGGATCGCCTTGCACTTCAATCCGCACCGTGTCGGCCTCGTTGCGGACCCAGCCGGTCAGTCCCTCCGCCCGGGCCGCCCGGTAGACGAATGGCCGGAAACCGACCCCCTGGATCACACCGCGCACCGCGATCGCCAGGCGGCGGTCGGTGGTTCGCCGGTCAGTCGAGTGCACCATGATGGGAAACTAAGATGGGTAACGTGCCCGTCGGTGGAGGGGACGCGAGGAACGCGGCCCCTATTATCCAGTCTAGGCATTGTAGAGCGAAAGAGTAGGGGCAAGCACGCTCGGTTCGCACCCCAACACCACACTGACCTACGGCAGTCACCGTCTTGACCGTTGCCTTGCCGCCCCCGAGCGGTAGCCCTATACTGAGGTCGAGTCCCACAAGCAGGCCCGCTACGGAGCTTTGTCATGAAGAAGCAAGAGGTATTGGACATTCTCGAACGACTCCCCGACCAGATCGATCCCGAGCAGCTTATCCACGAGTTGTACGTGAAGGCAAAGCTCGAGCGGGCCGAAGCAGCCGTGGCGAAAGGGGATGTCGTCGCCCACGACGAGGTAGTCAGGCGGAGTCGGGAATGGTTCGAATAGAATGGGCTCAACCGGCCCTGGACGATCTTCGGGACGTTTACGATTTCATTGCGCGCGACTCGCCGCGCTACGCTCAACTCACCGTGGAGAAGATCACTGATGCGGCGGCACGCTTAGCCCGCTTCCCCGAGTTGGGAGAGATCCTCTCCGAGTTCCCTCGTTCAGCCTACCGACAGATTGTCACCGGCAGGTATCGGCTCGTCTATCGCGAGGACCGGCAACGCGGCCGGGTCGTGGTGGTGGCTGTGATCCATGCGAGCAGAGATTTGCCGCCGATTCTTGAAGGCCGCTGATCCACGCTGTTCGCAAGACTTGTACCGACGCTCACGGACTACGCAGGGCGAGAACGCAAGCACCTGGCAGTTGAACGTTCCCAAGCTGGACGACGCCAAGGTCAAGCTGGTCGCCCGGGATGACTTCGGTATCGGACCCGACATCACGCACGGGCAATGCAGTTCCCCGTCGCCGGCTCAGATGCGTGAGAGGCTGCTGGGGTTCTTCGGCGCGGCAACGGGCTTCCCAGCGCCAGCGGGGCGGTATACCCGGGCGTGGGACTGGTCGAGCCCAACCCGCCAACGCCCTTCGTTCTGCCCGACCCGGGCGACAACCTCGACGCGGTGGACGTCGACACCACCCTGGCAGACGTGATGGGGCCGATCTACATCTCGCTGGATTCGGCCTTCCCTGACCCCTTGGAAGGCCCGGGGACCAACACTGGCACGGCGGTCGCCAACGGGTTCGTCGGCGGGGACGTGCTGGTCACGTCCGCGGGTGGGTTACCCGCGCTGTATGCCCCGGCTCCCGTGCTGGGACTGGACGTTGTTCCCGGCGCCGGGCCTGACAGCGACGATCTGGACGCCCTGGCGCTATTCGAGAGCGGCGATGGGGTGTTCACGCCCGGGGTGGATCTGATCTTCTACTCGGTCCGCCGCGGGTCGGCCGTGATCGGCGCCCCAGACAGTATCTTCGGGGCACCCATCAGCGAGGGCGACATCTTGGTGCCTCCTGCGATCGGCGGGCTTTCGCCGTTCCCGGGCATTTGGGTCGCTGCGGAGGCCCTCGGTTTGTGGACGTTTCGATCTTTCGGAGCCAGCGAGTTCGGCCCTTTCAGCGACGACCTGGACGCCCTGGACGTGGTCCCCGAGCCGTCGACAGTGTCGCTGCTGGTGCTGGGTAGCCTGTGCTTGCTGGGCTACGCCTGGCGAAGGCGCCGCCAGCCGGCCGCTTGAGCAGCAGACCTGACATTCCTTGCCGCCCCCGGCACTCCAACCGGGGGTTTTTCATGCGCGCCGCCCTACCGCCTGCACTTCTCGGCCAGCCAATTGGCAGCGGCAGGGATGCCCTCGCCGCGGATCGCGGCCATCGGGAAGATCGCGCCTTGGGGTACCAGCCGTCGGAAGTCGGCGGTGATCCGCTGTAGATCGAAATTGGTCTGCGGCAGCAGGTCGGTCTTGGTCACAAACAGGGCCTGTGAGCTTTGGAAGATGGCCGGATACTTGGCCGCCTTGTCGTCGCCCTCGCTGGTGCTCAAGACCAGGATCCGCAGCCGTTCACCCAGGTCGAAGCCGGCGGTGCACACCAGGTTGCCCACGTTCTCGATAAACAGCAGATCGCAGGCGCCGAGGTCGAGATCGGCCAGGGCGGCGGCGACCATGCTGGCGTCGAGGTGGCAGGCGCCCTGGGTGTTGATCTGTACCACGGGCACGCCGTGCTTCTCGATCCGCTCGGCGTCAATCGAGCCGGCGATGTCGCCCTCGATCACCGCCGGTCTGGGCGGTGCCATGCTTGTGGCATGCCCACGGCAAGCGTGGGCATGCCACCGTTCACCCTTCCAATGCGCAAGCAGGGCCTCCAGCAAGGTGGTCTTGCCCGCCCCGGGTGAGCCCACCAGGTTGACGCCGAAGACGCCCACGGCGTCTAGCTTGGCACGGGTTTCTGCGGCGAGCTGATCGTTGGCTTTGAGGATCTTTGCCGCGGCGACGATTTTCATAGTTCACTCCTCGATTTCAATGCTCTGCAGCAACAGCTCCCGCCCACCTTCTACGGTGACCTGCAGGCTGCCACAGGCGGGGCAACGGACGGTGATCTCGTCGACTTCGCTGCAGGCCCGGCACGCCTGGCAGCGGCAGGTTGCCTTGGGCTCGGTGATGTGCAGCTCGGCCGCGGCGACGAGCGTGTCGCGGGAAAGCAGCTCGAAGGCAAAACGGAGCGAGTCGCAACTGACGCCCGAGAGCCGACCGACGGCCAGGTCCAGGCGTCGGATCCGGCCCGGACCAACCTTCGGTCGGTGCCCACCTTCGGTTGGTGCCCGGCCGCAGCGCTGAACCTCCCGTTGGACCTGCTCGATCAGGGCTTCGACGATGGACAGTTCGTGCATGTAGATAGTGGATAGTGGATAGTGGATAGTGGACGTGGGCGGACGCTGAGCTTCGTGAACTATCCACTATCCACTATCCACTCTCCACTCTCCCCTTTCCACTAGCTCCAACACTGCTTGGACGGCACGGGGAATGGCCTCCCGGACGGCGGGCGTACACTCCTCGGAAAAATGGACGACGTCCTCGGCCTCGATGCCGATCAGGAGGATGTTTTCGTTGGCCGGCAGCGGCATCTCCGCCTGCCGGCCCAGTTCCAGGGCCGTGGGAAGATTGACGTCGTGGGCCGAGGCGCTCCGCTGGGTGGGGATGGCGTCGGGTGTGAGGCGATGAATGGTCCCCGGCTTGGCGCCCGTGCAGATGGCGTCGACGACGATCGCCCGATCGTACCCCACCATCCGCTCCATCAGCCGCAGCCCACCCCAATAGTCCTCGGCCACGTCCACCCCGGGCCGGTCGGCCAGCAGGGGTTTCAGTTCGGCCGCCACGCGCAGGCCCACACTGTCGTCGCTGACCAGTGGATTGCCGAGTCCCAGCACGAGAGTCTTCATGTGGTGGCTAGTGGATAGTGGATAGTGGATAGTGGGGCGGGAAGCGGAAAGCGGAAACTCGCGTCTCTCCACTATCCACTATCCACTCCCATCGACACGGTAGCGGTCCGCCTTTCCAAATCCAACGTGAGCACGATGTGATCGCCGATCCGGGCGCCGCGCTCGCGGAGAAACGCGCCCAAACCCCAAGCACGGCCGTCCTTGGTGGCCAGGGTGCCGATCTTTTCTCCCTCGGGACTCAACAGGCTGAACCGGCCGCGGACCACCTTCTTCAAGGCGGCCGGCACGGTGATCACCGCATACGTGCTGGCCGCCTTGGAGAGCCGGTAACTCAGCCAGACCTTGCCGTCCTCGGTGCGGCCGTGGCTGTCCAGCACGCGGTGTGCCAGCCGTTTGGCCCGCCGCACGGCCATCAGTTCGTCGACCTGCCGCTGCGAGACCTCGGCGCCCAACAGCCCGTACACACTGTGGCCGAGCTGCACGATCACCGGCGACCAGGAAACGAAGGCGTGGAAGCTGAAGCGGTTCATGCCGCCGGCCACGCAGAGGTCTTCCATGGTGCCGCGTTCCATCACCGGGCCGTGCCGTTTGAGCACGGCCACCAGCTTGGCCTCCACGCCGGTGAGCGACTTTGTCCAGTCGCGCGGGGGATCGGAGATGATCCGATCGCCCTCGATCCGCACGCCGGCCGTCTGGCGGCAGAACTCCAACAACACGTTCTCCGGCGGCGGGACTTTCCACAGTCGGCGGTTGCGGCTCATCGCCTCGCGCATCTGCGAGACCGTCACTTTGCCGGCCACCGCCAGGATCTTGTCGATCGCCTTCGGCAGCCCGTGCTTGGAAATCGGCAGCAGCCGGAACCAGCCCGACGCTTCGTCCAGCCAGGAGAACCCTTCGACCAACTGCAAAGTCTGCGTGACCAGTTCCGGACCCGCGCAGCCGGGAAACCTCTCCGAGATCATCTGCCCGATGCCCGCCGCCGTCGACAGCCCGTGGAAATACGTCTCCTTCCTAGCCAGGTCGACGATCGCCAGCGTGGCGTCAACTTGGGCCGGGCGAGCCGCCAATCGGCCGCCGTCAATCTTCACGATGCTGAACGAAACGCGGCGATCCAGCAGCTTGGCCCCCGTGGCCACGCCCTCCAGCGACATGCCGATCGCCGTCAGCCGCTCTTGGGCCAACTCCGCCTCGATCCTCTCGGCCGGGCAGGGCAACCGTCGTTCGATCAGGGCCAAGACCCGATCCATCGCCGGCGCGGGGACCTTCGAGATGTTCCTGTGTTTCCTCGTCAGCTTGGCGCAGACCTGCCGGATGCGTTCGCGGGTGATGCCGAACCGGCTACCGATCTCCGTGAGCGTATGCTGCCGGCCGTCCGCCCAACCGTAGTAGCCGATCAGGATCTCCCGGTTCCGCTCATAGGGCGTCGATCCGAAGACTTGGATCAACTCCTCTTCCACCGTCAGGTCGGACATACCCTCGATCCGATCGGCCAACTGCTGAACCCGTGCAGTGACGTAGGGGGGGTTGGGAGGGTCTTGGGTCCGCGCCAGCAGCCGCCCGGCCAGCTCACCGGCGGTGCCGGCCTCCACCTCGACGGCTCGCAGCAGCGGGGCGAAGCGGGGATCCTCGCGCCGGACCCGCTCCACGTCGGGCAAGTCCGCCAGCCGCCTGGCCGCCGCCGTCAACTCCGGCGACAGTGCAACCGGCTGCCTGCCCTCCTCCCTCCGCGGCACACTCCCCGTCCGCGGCGACTCCAACGCGGTGAGCAGATCGACCAGGCACCGCGGGCCAAACGCGCGAATGGCCAGGATCTGGCCGATCGTACAATCGCCCAGGGCCGTCAGGTCCTCGTCGAATCCCTCGCGCGTCAGACAGCGACGCGTACGATTCTCCAGCCGGAGGTCTTCCAGCCCGATCCCTTCCGGCGGTCTGGGAAAATGGCGGCCCTGCAAGACCTTTCGAGCGTAATAGGACGCCACGCGGTCGACGACCATCATGGAGAGGTCGACGACGGCCTCCGCGGGGAATCGTTCCCAGGCGGTCTCGTCGAGGTCACACAGCTTCAAGTCGGCCTCGCCCGTTGCCGGCCGCAGCCGCTCGGGAATCGGGTCCATCAGCAACTCCCGCAGCGTGTCCGGCGCGATACGCTCTCCGGGCCGCGGATAGCGGCTCGTCACCTTGGGCGTCGCCATCGGTTGATCCTCCCGGCCAGGGGTGGGATGCACTCCTGACGTTCGCATTGTACTTAAGACCCTAGGTGCTGAAAAGCGAGCGGCAGAAAAAAGAGGCGCCGGGGGGGCCAATGGGCATACCATTGGTGGTTCACCGCGGAATCCCGACCTCCGGCGGCGGAGCTGAACGGCCCCCGCACTATGTCACTGAAGCTGCACCAGGTCGACTTCAGGCTTTTCAGTCCCGGTCAACCGGTGGCAACCGTCCATGCGTGCCTGAAAGAGCGGGCGGGCGTTGCCTGAATGGTGGGAAAAGGCTTGCGGAGTGGGCGATACGGGACTCGAACCTGTGACCCCTAGCTTGTCGAGCTAGTGCTCTAACCAACTGAGCTAATCGCCCGGAACGTCAGCGTAACGCGGCGCGGCCGCAATCGAACGGCGGGCAAACCCCAATGCCGTTCAATTAGACGCGATAGGAGGATTAAGTGGCACCGGCGTCTCGCCGGTGTCACACAACTTAAGGCGATGTATTCACTTGTGTCACACCGGCGAGACGCCGGTGCCACTGTGTTGACGTCGCTTGACCCCAAATTGAACAGTATTGGGGCAAGCCCGCCCGCCAAACACTCGAGAATACAGCACTTACGAGCATTCGAAAACATGCGCGCAAAACGCCCGAACATCTCAGCCTAATGCTGTAATCTGCCACGATTCCCAAGGACAGTCAATAGTTGCTGTTGCGGGCCTGTCCCCCGACTGGGAAGCCTCTCTTGATACAACCCGTATCTCCGACCTATACTTGGGACACTTAACCGTTCCCTCGGGTATTCCCTGCGGCGTCCTTTGTATCGACGCCCAGCCTGATGAGGGAAGAGAAAAACTAGGCAACCTGGAGAACATGCTTAAAGTCAGTCTCCCCGACGGAAGCATCCTGGAGTTTTCTCGTCGCGTTCGACCCGTCGACGTGGCCGCCCAGATCGGACCCGGTCTGGCCAAGGCGACGCTGGCCGCCAAGGTGGACGGCGAACTGGTGGGGGCCGACGCTCTCCTGCCCGAGGACAGCCACATCGCGCTGCGGCTGATCACCAAGAGGGATCCCGAGGCCCTGGACGTGATGCGGCATTCGGCCGCCCATGTCATGGCCCGGGCGGTGATGCGGCTGTTCGACGGCGTGCAGTTGGCCTTTGGGCCGACCCGCGATGAGCGGTTCTACTACGATTTCCAACTGGAACACCCGATCAGCGAGGACGATTTTCCCAGGATCGAGGCCGAAATCGCCCAGATCATCCGGGAAGACGAGCCGTTCGAGCGGGTGGAGATGGACCGCCGCGAGGCGATCCAGTTCTGCATGGACCTCGGCCAGACCTTGAAGGTGGAGCACCTCGAGGAGGGCTTAGCCGAGCAGGAGTCGGTCTCGTTTTACCGCCAGGGGGAGTTCATCGATCTCTGCCGCGGGCCGCACGTGCCGCGGGCCGGCGTGATCGGGGCGCTGAAGCTGCTTTCGGTCGCCGGGGCCTATTGGAAGGGCGACGCAGAGCGCCAGCAGCTTCAGCGGTTATGGGGGACGGCCTTCTTCAGCAAGCCAGACCTCGACGCCTACCTCAAGCAGATGGAAGAGGCCAAGCGGCGAGATCATCGGGTGTTGGGAAAACGGCTGGAGCTGTTCTTGATCGATCCGGCGGTCGGTTCCGGGCTGGTGCTGTGGCTGCCCAAGGGGGCCGTCATCCGCCGCGAACTGGAGAACTTCATCTACGCCGAGCTGCTCAAACGGGGATATCAGCCCGTCCACACCCCGGTCATCGGCAACATCCATCTATACGAGACTTCCGGCCACTATCCCTACTACGCCGACATTCAGTTCCCACCGATGGAACTGGAGGACGGCGAGCGATACCTGCTGCGGCCGATGAACTGCCCGCACCACATCATCATCTACAAGTCCAAGCCGCGGAGCTATCGGGAACTGCCGCTGCGGATCGCCGAATTCGGCACGGTACACCGGCTGGAGCAGTCGGGCGAGCTGAGCGGGATGATCCGGGTGCGGGGGTTCACCCAGGACGACGCGCACATCTTCTGCACCGAGGAGCAGGTGGCCGACGAATTCCGCGGCTGCGTGGAGATGACCCAACTGGTGCTCAAAACCTTGGGGATCGACAACTACCGGGTCCGCCTGGGATTACGCGACCCGGACGGCTCGAAGTACGTCGGTGGGGCGGAGACCTGGGATCGGGCCGAAGCGGCGCTTAAGCAGGTGTGCCAGGAGATGGGGCTGCCGAACGTCACGGCCGAGCCGGGGGAAGCGGCGTTCTACGGCCCGAAGGCCGATTTCGTGGTGGCCGATTGCATCGGCCGCGAGTGGCAGTTGGGCACGGTCCAGTTGGACTACAACCTGCCCAGCCCACAGCGATTCGGCCTGGAATACATCGGCCCCGACAATCAGCCGCACCGGCCGGTGATGATCCACCGCGCACCGTTCGGGTCGCTGGAGCGGTTTGTGGGCATGCTGATCGAGCATTTTGCCGGGGCGTTTCCCTTGTGGCTGGCCCCGGAGCAGGTGCGGGTGATGGTGGTCAGCCAGAAGTTCGAGGAGTACGGCCGCCGGGTCGAGCGGCGTCTGGTCGAGGCTGGGCTGCGCGCGAGCGGCGACTATCGGGCCGAGAAGATCGGCGCCAAGATCCGCGACGCCCAGTTGGAGCTGATCCCCTACATGTTCGTGCTGGGCGCCCGCGAAATGCAGCAGGAGGCCGTGGCCGTTCGGGACCGCCTGGAAGGAGACCTGGGGGTGATGCCCCTGGAGGAGGCGATCGCCAAGCTGCGGTCCGAAATCGACGCCAAGAGGGTACCGTTGAGGGGTGAGGGGTGAGAGTTGAGAGTTGGGGATAGACGACGGAGGCGTGGGGGAGGATCGACCCCGCGGGAGAACCCGGACCCGGGAGGGCGGCAGCCGGAAGGACTTTTTTCGGGAAGATGGTTGACTCGGCCAGCCCGCCGAGGAATACTGGTCGCTGTACAAGGGGGCCGGATCCCGGCGCATCTGCGCCGGAGACGACCGGCCGCAACAGGACTCGTTACGTGGAGCGCTTATGGGTAAGTGGAGGAGGTCCGGTTCCGAACCCAGTGGGCCGCGGATCAACGAACAGATCCACGTCTCACCGGTTCGGGTCATCGGCGACGACGGCACACAGTTGGGCGTCCTGGCGACCGACAAGGCCCTGGAAGAGGCCCGCAAGGTCGACCTAGATCTGGTCGAAGTGGCGCCCAACGAACACCCGCCCGTCTGCCGCATCATGGACTATGGCAAGTACAAATACCAGCAGAAGAAGCGGCAGCACAAGGGCCATTCCCATCAAACCAGGATCAAGGAGATCCGGGTCCGGCCCAAGACCGGCGATCACGACCTGACGGTCAAGGTCAACAAGGCGCGGGAGTTCCTCGACCACAAGGACAAGGTCATCGTGACGGTGATCTACCGGGGTCGTGAGCTGGCCCACGTCGAGGAAGGCCGCCGGGTGATCGAGGGAATCCTGGCTCAGCTTCAGGAGGTCTCCAAGATCGAAGCCCCGCCTGTCCAGCACGGGCGCCGGCTGGTGTGCACCTTGGCGCCGAAGTAGCCGGCTGCAACAAGTGGTCTGTCAAGCCCGAGTTGACTGTGGCTTGGCACGGGCGTTTGGCCGGTGCCGCGAGGCGGGTTCTGGATGCCCGTGGCTCCTGTCAACAACGTCGACAAACCGCTATTCGTCGCGTTTCTCGTGCGAGCGAGCGGGTGCGGCGTCGGAGGGTCCGTTGGCGGCCTTTTCACCCGACTGACTGGCGTCTGCCACGAATATCCTGTCGCCGGGCATGATCTGGTAGTTGGTGTTGGGAGAACCGCGCCGGGTGATCGCCTCCCAATCAACCGGCAGGATCTGGGCCTGCACTTTACCCTCGTCGGATTCACTCGGCCGGGAAACCCAGATCTTCTCGCCCGACAACCGCGAGGTAGGGCCGATCTGGCTGATCGCGTCCAGGACCGTCTCATTGCCGGTGATAGGGCGACGGATGACGTGATCACCCAGTTTTCCTCCCCCGGTGATGATGACGTAGTAGACCTTGCTGTTGTAGGCCACCACGTCGATCGAAACATCCGGCCGCAGAAGAGTCTCGGCCAGGTGCTCCTCAATGGCCTTTTCGGCCTCGGGCAGCGTCTTCCCTGCCACGTGAACGATACCATACGACCGCAAGTTGACAGCGCCGTCGGGGCCAACCAGGAAAGATCCGTTGATGGATGCGCCCGCCGGCTCACTGAGCAGCACCACGACCTCCGGGTCTCGAAGGGCTTCTGAGAGATGCCTCTTAATGGCCTCTTGAGCCTGCGCCGGTGTCAAGCCAAGCACCCTCACCGGTCCATGCCGAGTGCCGAGGTCAACCTGACCCTCTGAGTCAACCTTGAAGGTTCCAAAGATCGACAGATGCGCTGACGCGACTGATGCCGCGATTCGCAAGTTTTCTCCTTCTCGAATCTGAACACGCGTCTTGCCCACCGGCATTAGGAGCTCGATCTGAAGAACGTCGGGAGGTTCAATCCTGTATGCGGGCAAGCGGGCTCTGTTGGAAGGTGCCCGCTCGGCTTGACCTGCCCTTTGTTTGGAATCACTCCGTTGTGCCGGGCATCGCGGTGGTTCGGGCGTAGACTCGACTTGGCGAACCTGCGCCGCCGCGACGGTGGCTGCAAGAATCATCGCGATCGAAATGCTGCCCAGTCGCCCGACCAAGCCGAGCTGGGGTCTGGGACGGTCGCCTAGTGAAAGCAGGCGTAGGACTCGCGCTCGGACGTTCGATGAAGCGATCGCGCCGGCTGCCAACATCGGGACCCTTTGCGGAATCCATCGGGTCAGCGTCGAAGCTAATGCGATTGGATCGGCGCCGGCGGCAACCGCCCAGTCGTCACATGCCTCATCACACGCCCGGTGGTACGCGCGGCGCAAGAGCGACACCGCCGGCTGCCAAGGCAACAGCACCACGGCCAACTCGCCCAACAGCCTCCCCCATCCGTCGCCGCGCCGCACGTGGGCCAACTCGTGACAGAAGATCGCCAGCCAGTCCAGCTCAGTACGCAATGAGACGCTTGGCGGAGGAATAAACAAACGTGGTCGCCCGAAAGCGAGGACCGTCGGACAGCATACGGAGCTGCTGACCTCGACCGCGGGCGTCGTGCTGAGCCCGACTCGCCGAGCAGCGTGTGCCGCGGCGGCTACGACTGCTTGGTCGCGGCAGATAACCGCGCCCGCCTGGAGTCGACGGAGGCCAAACAGGCTCAGGAGGAATCGACCGCCGAAAAACAACAACACCGCCGCCCAGGCAATTCCGGCAAGAGTCCACCACGAAAGCGGCTCTTTGCCCACCGGCGACTCGTCCACATCGGGCGCGCCGACGCCTGCGTTATCCTGGAGTGCCACGACCGGCGATGTAGATGCGCCGGTCGATGCCATCCGCGGATGGAAAACCTCAGCGATTATCTTCGGTTCCGCTCTGGTGATCAGGCCGTAGCCGCCGAACCGCAGCGCGGCCGACCCGACCGGAATGGCCAGGCAGCTCGTCAGCGCCAGTAGCGACAACCACGCTCGCAGCGCCGGGCGGCGTGCCGTCACACGCAACAGCCCCCAGGCCAGCAGCCCCACGAACGTGCTCTGCCAAAACACATCGCAACAGAACCGCGGCCAGCCGCCGCCGGGCAAATAGGACCACAGATCGTTCACTTGACTCCTCTCTTCTGGAAACGGACGCGGAGGCTCCCAGCACCTAGCCGCCGAGATCACTCGCCCTATCTTTCCTTTCTGCGCTCGTCGATGAGCCTGCGCAGCTTTTCCAATTCTTCGTCGTCCATCGGGCTTTCATCCAGCAGGCTCGCCAGCAACAGCCGGGGGTCGTCCCTGAAGGCCGAATGTAGAAGATCTCGCAGCAGCCGGCGCCGAACCTGCTGCCGGCTGTGAACCGGGCGGTAGACGTACGCCCGACCGGCGCTTCGGTGCGCGAGCCAGCCCTTCTTCTCCAACTTCTGCATGGCCACCAGGATGGTGGTATACGAGACCGGCCGGTCCTGCGAAATCCGCTCGACCAGCTCAGCCACCGTGGCCTCGCCAAGCTGCCAAACGAGTTCCATTACCTCCGCCTGGAGTCTGCCCAGGCCACTGAAATCACGCGTTGCCATGACGACAGCTCCGACTACATCGTATCGACGTACATCAGGCTATCGTAGTTCTTTCGGCGAGTCAATGGCGGTTTTTCCGACTTCCCGCCGATGAGGCGCACTTTCTCAGCTCCACCTGGGACAGCAGTAGTCGCAGCGACCCACTGCGTGGTACAAAGCAGTGGCAGGAGCCCGGCGTTGGCTACCACCAATGGGTTGGGCCGTCGGGAACTCTCGTACGTCCGTGCCGCTTGCTGGGACGGATCCACCGCAAGAAAAAAGCCACGAGAGGACTAATCATGCCACTGAGAAGAGTCATCACGGGCCAGGTGGTGCTGGCCGCCCTGGTTGGGACGTGCGTCATGGGGGCTGAGCTTGGGGCCGAGCCAGCTCTCGAGCGGTTGCCGGTCGAGTGGCTGAGCCGCTGGGAACGGCCGCCGCTGGAAGACCGGCCGTTGCAGATCATTCACGGGATTCCTGCCGGCCGGGCCACGGTCGAGGGGATGCAGTTCTACAAGGATCGTGGGCTGGGCGGCGTAGTGTGCAACGTGGCCTTCGACCGCTATCTGCGTTCGGAGGAGAACTGGAAGACGCTGATTGCCGGCGTGGAAGCCTGTGCCAAGCTGGGCATGGTGGTCTGGCTCTACGACGAGGAGGGCTACCCCAGCGGCGCCGCCGGCGGACTGGTGCTGGCGGAAAACCCGGCCTTCGAGGCCACCGTATTGGCCCTGGACGCCTCGCGCGACGATCCGCTGTTGATCCGGCCGGCCTACGAGCACACGCACGCCTCGAACAACTTCCACGCCGCCCGGCGATACCCCAACCTGCTCGACGACCGGGCAACCCGCTGCTTCATCGCCCAAACCCACGATGCCTACTGGCAGCGGCTGGAGCCCCATTTCGGCCGGACGATCCGGGCCGCGTTCACCGACGAGCCGTCGCTGATGGCGGTCAATTTAGGGCAGTTGCCCGACGACGTCCGCAAGAGAGTCCGGGTGATCGACCCGCTCGACCCGGCGGTCAAGCGGCTACCCTCTGTGCCTTGGAGCTACGACCTGGCCGAGCAGTACCAACGGCGCTACGGCGAAGACCTCATGCCGCGGCGTCGAAGCCTGTTTGGGGGCGACGCGGACGAGGACCGCAAGGTCCGGCGGCAGTTCTGGGCGCTGGTCAGCGACCTGGTCGCCGACCGGTATTTCGCCGCCATCGGCCGCTGGTGTTCCGCCCACCGCATCGCCTCGTCGGGGCACAGCCTGTGGGAAGAAGAGCTGATCCACCACGTGCCCCTGGAAGGAAACGGGCTGAAGGTGCTGGGGCTGATGGACATCCCCGGGCTGGACATGCTCTCTTCGGACCCCGAGGTTGTTCGGCACGGCGGCTGGTTGGCGGCCGCCATGCCCGCCTCGGCCGCAGTGCTAGGCGGGCGGCGCCGGGTGATGACGGAAGTCAGTGACTTCGTCCAGAAGATGGGCGGCAAGAGCCCGGTGGGGCTGGCCGAGATGCAGGCCGCCGCAGCCTGGCAGGCCGCCTGGGGGGTGACCGACTTCACGCTCTACTACGGGATTGCCGACCGCCCGGCCGATGAGTATCGGGCCTACTGCGACTACGTGGGGCGGCTCAACGCCGTGCTCAAGCCGGCCCGGCCGGACCCACAGGTCTTACTCTACTATCCGATCTACGACCTCTGGGCGGAATACCGGCCGGTGGCCGAGCCGCTGAGCCTCCAGTCGCAGTCGCCGCGGGCGCAGCAGATCGTCAGATCGTTCATGGGACTGGGCCAATTACTCCACGGGAGCCAGATCCCCTTCACCCTGATCGATCACGAGGGCCTGGCGGGGGCCAAGGTCCAACCGGACGGGAAACTGGCTATCCACGACCAACGCTACACCGCCCTCCTCCTGCCCGAGGCAACCGAGTTGCCGCCGCTGGCTGCCGAGGTCGCCAGGGAGTTTGCTCGGCGCGGCGGCCGGATGGTTACAGGTCCGCGGGCCCCGGGGGCACAATCGGAACGGTTGTTGATCGAACTGCTCAAACCGCCCTACACCGTCTTGCCCGCCTCGGGGCAGATCGTGCTGGGGCAATTCCTCCGGGACGGGCGCCGCATCCTGCTGCTGGTGAACGTGTCGCGCGAGCCCTACCACGGCCGGCTGGCCGTCGACACCCCGGGCGCCTGGCAGGTCATGGATCCGGCCACCGGCAAGGTCCAACCGGCCGAGACCGATGAAGACGGCCGATTGCGGCTGGGGCTCGCCGCCCGGCAAGCGATCGTCCTGGTGCAGTCGCAGTGATGCGTAGTACGCCCGGGGTGCCCGGGGTCGAGCGCCAGCGAGCCCCCGGAAATCCGGGGCGCTGGGGGCGTGCGACCCCAGCCACCCACTTCTACGGCTTGGAAGCACTGAGAGGCTGTCCGAAAAGTCTCCCCTCTCCCTCTGGGAGAGGGGCGGTGGTGAGGGCTTGGCGAAACCACGCAAACGGAATAGACACTTTTGCGTCAGCAGGCCCTCACCCTAACCCTCTCCCGGAGGGAGAGGGGACCGTTGCTTTACACTTCTCGGACAGTCTCTGAATCAGCAGCCGGACGACTGCCCCCGGAAAACGACCAACGGGGGGGTAATCGACGCACCGCGGCGTACAGGATGCCGGCCCTGTGGGCCATATTCTCCGCTATCGCGGAGATCCCCCTTTTCTGGGACGGCCGTGCGATTATAATAACGGGTCTTGTTACCCGCCGACGAGTGTTAAGAGGTGCCACCGAGCCATGCCAAAGCAAAAGACCCACAAAGCGACCAAGAAGCGTTTTCGGCTGACGGCCAAGGGGAAGGTGCGGCACCGCCAAAGCGGGACCAGCCACCTGGCCACGCGGATGAGCCACAAGCGGAAGCGGAACCTCCGTGGAACCGGGCCGGTCGACCCGGTCGAAGCCAAGCGGATCCGCAAAGCCCTCTGCGGGAACAGTTATTGACGGACAAAGGCGTGCGGGACGGGCAGGACAACGCTCCCCAAAACAGGGGAGGGCCTTGAACCCGCCGAGACGTGAAGGACGACCATGAGAACCACCAAGGGTGCGGCCGGCAATCGGGCCAAGAAACGCCTCTTTCGCAAGGCAAAAGGGTATCGCGGCGGGCGGGGTGGCCTGCTGCGGACCGTCAAAGAGACACTGGTCCGCGCCGAGGCCTTCGCCTATCGCGACCGCCGCACGCGGAAACGCGACTTTCGCAGGCTGTGGATCATCCGCATTAACGCCGCGGTCCGGCAGCGCGGGCTGCGCTACAGCCAGTTCATCCGCGGACTGCACCAGGCCAACGTCGGACTGGACCGCAAGATCCTCTCGGACATGGCCGTCCGCGACCCGCAGGCCTTCGACCAGGTCGTCGAACTGGTCAAGGAAACGCTGGCGGCCCCGGCGGTTTCCTAGCGGTTTGCGACCACCGGTTTGCCGCCGGCAGTTTAGCGGCCGGGCTTGCCGTGCGGGTGTTCAATTGGCTGTCATACCAGGGAGGATTAAGTGGCACCGGCGTCTCGCCGGTGTGACGGATCTCATGGTCACGCGTCCACTTATGTCACACCGGCGAGACGCCGGTGCCACTGCGTGCTCCATTCCGCACCGCCCAACGTACTGATCCTGCATCGCACATCGCTCCATGACCCTTGCCGAATTCCTCGCCGAACTGGATCAGCTTGCCCGCGAGGCCACGGCTGCCTTCGATGCCGCCGGAGACGCCGACGCCCTGGAGGCGGCGCGGATCGAGTTCCTCGGCGCCAAGAGCGGCCGTTTGAAGGCCGTCCAGAAGGGACTGGGCCGGATCGATCCCGCCGACAAACCGACCGCCGGAAAGCGGTTTAACGAGGTCAAGAGGGAGATCGAAGAGGCATTTGGCCGCATCAAGTTCGTCACAGTAGAAACCACGCTGCATCTTGAGCAAGAGGTAGCGGTTCGGCACGACCCCACGGTTCCTGGCACCCGCCCCCGTCTGGGCCATCTGCACCCGCTCACGCAGACGGCCGAGGAGCTGAAGGACATCATGGGCCGGTTGGGGTTCACGGTGGCCGACGGGCCGGAGGTGGAGGATCGGTGGCACAACTTCGAGGCCCTGAACATCCCGCCCGACCACCCCGCCCGCGACCCGCTGGACAACTTCTACCTGGCCACGGCCCAGAGGGCCGCCGGGAGGTCGCCGTCGGAGACGCCTCCCACAGCCTCGACGCCTTCCACAGCCTCGACGCCTCCCACAGCTTCGGCTGACGAGGGCTGGCTGTTGCGGAGCCAGACTTCCACGGTGCAGATTCGCGTGATGGAGCAGACGCCGCCGCCGGTGCGGGTGATTTCCATCGGACGGGTCTATCGTCCCGACACGGCCGACGCCACCCACTATCCGATGTTCCACCAGATCGAGGGGTTGTTGGTCGACCGCCACGTGACGATGGCCGACCTGAAGAGCATCTTGCGGCTGTTCGCCCGCAGTTTCTTCGCGGACGACGTGCACATCCGCTTCCGGCCGTCGTTCTTCCCGTTCACCGAACCCAGCGTCGAGGTCGATATGAGCTGGCAGGGCGACTGGATCGAGATTGCCGGGGCGGGAATGGTCGATCCGAACGTGCTGCGGGCGGTCGGCTACGATCCCGAGGAAGTGACCGGACTGGCCTTCGGCGTGGGCATCGAGCGGATCTGCATGGGACGGCACGGCATCGACGATATCCGCGAGTTCTACAAGAACGATGTGAGGTTTTTGCGTCAGTTTTAGCATTGCAGCGACACGACGACGCGCGGGATGCCCCTTTGTCGTGCAACACCAGATGTGGTACAAACCGGTCTGTTAGCATCTCGTTTCTCGGAGGGCGCAAGACAAGGGTGACGCGCCTGTGACTGACCGGCAGCAGAGACTGTTTCCCGAACTCGACGGGGCCAGGCACGGCGACGGCGGACCCCGCGACCGGCTGATTCTGCCGAAGTTCCTCGAACCGGCCGCCGAGGACCGTCGGCTGCAGGATCAGCAGCAGGAAAAAGCCTATGGGATCCTCGTCAGGTGGGTGGACTTGGAGGATAACGGCAAGCTCCGCCGAATGAAAGAGACGAACCTCGAGGGTGAGTTTCTGACGGACGTATTCTCCAACGCGCTTGGCTTCACGCTCTTCTCGGAGAATAAGGCACAATGGAACCTTTGGCCGAAATACCCAGTGCGGGGTGGTGAGGCGGACGCCGCGATCGGGCTGTTCGACGCTCAGACGAAAGGGCCGCCGGTGGCCCTCATGGAGTTGAAGGGCCCCACCGTCAATATCGACCGTGATCGCTCCCGGGGCCGCACGCCGGTCCAGCAATGCTGGGATTACTTGAATCTGGTGCCGGAATGCTCGTGGGGAATTGTCTGCAACTACGTGAGCTTTCGACTCTACCACCGGAACAAGACGCCGCGCACATTCGAGCACTTCACCCTCCAGGAGCTGCGCGACGCCAAGCGGTTCCGGCAGTTCTATTGCCTGTTTGCCCGGGAGGGGCTGCTTCCCGGACTCTTGGGCCAGCGTCCGCGGGCTGAAGTCCTGCTTCAGCAGACCGACGAACGCCAGCGGGAAGTGGGCCGAGAACTGTACCGCCGCTATCAAGACCAGCGGATTGCGCTGATTCGCCATCTGCGCCAGACACCCCACAACAAGTCCCTCGACGCGGCGATCCACAGCGCCCAGGTGCTCTTGGACCGCATCGTCTTCATCGCGTTCTGCGAAGACCGAAACCTGCTCCCTCCCAAGTCGATCCATGCCGCGTGGCGCGACGTCGGCGCTTTCTCGCTGGCCACGAATCCGCGCTGGGAAAGATTCCGGGAGCTCTTCCGCAGCATCGACCGGGGGAACGAGAAACACGGTGTCAGCAAGTACAACGGAGGGCTGTTCAGGCAGGACGACGAAGTCGACAACTTGCAGCTTGACGACGCCTGGACGGACTTCTTTCGGGAGATCGGCGAGTACGACTTTCACGATGAAGTGAACGTCGACGTCCTGGGGCACCTGTTCGAGCAGTCGATTTCCGACCTGGAGAACGTCCGGGCCGATCCCGAAGCCTCGCTCGCACCCCCGACGAAGGTCTCGGGGAAGCGAAAGCGGACCGGCGTCTACTACACGCCTCGGCACATCACGCGCTACATCGTCGAGCATACGCTCGGTCCGTGCCTGCAAGAGCGATTCGCCGTGGTGGCCGCCGAGCACGGCGTGGATCTCGCCGCCGCTCCGGAGGAGGGGGAGTCGGATCACTGGTCGCAGTACCAGCACGCGCGGCTGGCGGCGCTCTCCACCTTTCGCGTCTGCGATCCCGCCTGCGGAAGCGGGGCCTTTCTGATCCAGGCGCTGGAATACCTCGAAGCGGTTTACAGCGACATCCTCGACGACCTCCGCTCGCGCGGCGTGAAACTCAAGAACTGGTCGCCGCAGAAAGTCAAGGACACGATCCTCCGCGAGAACCTCTTCGGCGTCGATCTGCTGGAAGAGGGGGGTGAAATCACCCGGCTCGCACTCTGGATCCGCACCGCGGAGCGGGGGCGGACGTTGGCCGACCTCTCGGAGAACATCCGCTGCGGCAACAGCCTGGTCGATGATCCGCAAGTCGATCCGCGGGCGTTCAAGTGGCAAGACGGATTCCCTCAGGTGTTCGCCGAGGGCAAGTTTGACTGCGTCATCAGCAATCCACCCTACATCAAGCTCCAGAACTTCCGCCGCCGCGAGCCGCGGGTCGCCGCGTTCCTCGTCGAGCGCTACCGCTCCGCACGGACCGGCAATTTCGACATGTACCTGCCGTTCATCGAACGCGGGCTGGAACTGCTCAAGCCGGACGGGCGGATGGGGTTAATCGCGCCGAACATCTGGCTCTACAACCAGTACGGCCGCGGATTGAGGGAACTCCTGGCCGAGAAACAGTCGCTGGAACGGTTCGTCGATTTCAAGAGCCACCAGGTGTTCGACGATGCGACCACCTACACTGCCCTCCAGTTCTTTTCCGGCCAGCCGCGGAAAGCCATCGACTCGGCCGACGCCCCCGCGGGTGATTTGGCCAAGCTCGAGTTCCGGCCCGTCGGATACGCGGGCTTGGGGCAGGGGCCTTGGGCGCTACTGGGCGAGGCAGATCGAAAACTCATCGAGAGGATGCGCCAGCGGAGTGTCGCGCTGGCTGAGGCGTCCGCGGGCATCATTGTTGGCATTCAAACCAGTGCCGACGCCGTTTATCACCTCATCAAGCTCGGCCCGGGACGCTACTACTCCAGCGCCCTGAAAGGCGACGTGGAAATCGAAGACGAGGTCATGAAGCCGCTCGTCTCGGGCGAGGACGCCATTCCCTTCGGCACACCGCCGACCGACAAGTACGTGATCTTCCCCTACCTCGTCACCGAGGAGCAATGCCGCCTTTACACGCCGAGGGAGATGAAGCGGTTTCGGCGCTGCTGGAAATACCTCAGCGAGAACGAGAAGACGTTGCGCGGGCGTGAGTCGCGCAAGTTCGACGACGACCGATGGTACCGCTTCGGCCGCCATCAGAACATCGACAAACAGCAATTTGCGAAGCTGCTTGTCCCGCGTCTCTTGAAGAGCCTGTTTGCGGCAAGCGATTTCGATGGTTCGATCTGTATCGACAATGTGGATGTGGGCGGCGTGATCCCCAAGTCGAATTGGAGCCCCTGGTATCTATTGGGGGTCATTAACTCGCCGGCCCTCGATTTTACCTGGCGCAAGACAGCCAAGTTTTTCCGGGGCGGCTATCATTCAGCCAACAAGCAATTCATCGCGCCGCTGCCGGTACCGAAAACGCGGAGCACCAAGCAGGTGGCCGATATCGCCCAGAAGCTGGCCGACCTGTGTGAGCAGGAAGCGGCACTGCGGCGGGGTGTGTGTCGGCGGCTGGTCGTCGACCTCGCGCCCGCGTCCCTCTTTCCCACGGCTCCCGAACTCGTCTCGGTGCCCCGGAAGATCGAGCGATTCGAATCCGTGCCCACTGGCGAGTTGCTTCGCGAGGTCGAGAAGTTCGCCAAGCGGAAGTTCACGCTGCCCCAGCGGGCCCAATGGGATGATTATCTGACCGAACAAAGCGGGAGCCTCGCGTCGATCCTCCACGAGATCGAGGACGCCCGGTGCGAATTGAACGACCACGTGTACCGCCTATTTGACCTGACCGTCGACGAGGTGCGTCAAATCGCTTCCGAAGTTGGTCCGCAGAAGTAGTAGCAGGGTCATCCCTTGGCGATTGGCCACTTGTCAACCACTGGAAGCTCGTTGTACTATCCCAGTTGCCTGTCCCCTCGCCCCTGGCCCCTAATCCCTAGCCCCTCGCCATGATTGTTTCCTGGAACTGGCTGACGCAGTACGTGCCGCTGGGCATGCCGCTGGCGGAATTGGAGCGGCGGCTGATGATGTCGGGGCTGAACCACGAGGGCACCAAGGAGGTCGGCGGCGACCTGGCGATCGAG
>Ga0315277_10001673_pt1 | contig 31823 bp, 23 predicted proteins | sample YL17G05_15_MG_FD_203695 | JGI IMG/M metagenome (GOLD analysis project Ga0315277, IMG submission 203695) | Sediment microbial communities from Yellowstone Lake, YNP, Wyoming, USA - YL17G05_15 | ecosystem: Environmental > Aquatic > Freshwater > Lake > Sediment | place: USA: Wyoming | collected...
TAAACGATTGTAAACGAAATATGCAACTCTTTACCTACGACAAACCACCAGCACGACGAAATCTGCCTCTGCATTTCGTGAGTCCTTAATAAATAGTAGATAAATAGGATCCCGCCGAGTGAAAGACCATGATGTCCGTGAAACATAGTAGATAAATAGGATTAGTGCATATATTTACTAAATACTAACCTTTGGGAAAAGAGTAACGGCAGATCGCGCTATGAGTGAAGATAAAGTCGCCCGGGTCTTAGATTTTCTCGTAAAATCGCTGGACACGCTAAGTGAACAGCTACAAGACGCATCCAAGGCAATCAGCCAATTTGAAGATGCAATCAAGACTGCAAAAGGTGATCTATCCAGCGTCGAAGTTTCCGGAGCAGCCTCCAAGAGAGCCAAGGGAGGATTTTTTGCTAAAGGAAGCAAAGGCGGAACCGTCGATAAGCAAGCTGCCGCGCAGACCCTCTTTAACTTGCTCGGCGGAAGCGGCGTCGCAAAACCAGCCGGTGCCCCTGCTGCTGCGGGAGGCTTGTTTGGAGCAGCATCTGCTTCTGGCACGGGCGCGAAAGCATCCGGCTTGCCAGGTGGTCTTCCATCAGCACCCTCGGGCTTGCCAGGTGGTCTTCCATCAGCGCCCTCGGGCTTGCCGGGCGGTCTTCCAAGCGCACCTTCTGGTTTGCCAGGCGGATTACCCAATGTCCCTTCAGTCCCGAAAGGCCCGAACCTGGGCTTGAGTTTTGGTGCTGAAAAGGAAGCACCGAGAAGTGGTATGCCAGGAGGTTTGCCAGGTGCGCCAGGTGGCGGAATGCCAGGCCTCCCAATGGCACCGAAACCACCAGGACCACCGGGATTGCCAGGAGGCGCTCCCGGCGCGCCTCCAGTGCCAGGTCCACCCGGCATGATGAGCGGCGGGGCCATGGCAGCACAGCCTGGAGTACCCGGCGCGGCGGGGGGGGCATTCAAGTCCTTGCGCGACGAAATGCTTTCGGAACTGAACCGCCTCAAGAAAATCATGGGCGGTGCAAAGTAACTCTCTTTTTTTCAGATCCTTCGTTTTACCTTTGATGCTCCAGATTATCTCAGATTATAAAAAAGTGGAACCCACGCCCGCAAGCAACTGGAATTCAATGGCTGATCCACTTGGTGGAACCGTCAGAATATAGTTCTTTCTTCCACAAGGGCGTTTTTTGCTTGTACAAGTTCACGCAATCTTCGAGCGCCTTGAAGGCCTCGCTGCGGTGCGCCGCGCAAACAAACACATGGACCATCGGCTCGCCGAGCTTGAAAGTCCCGGTTAAATGCACGATCGTGACTTTGATGATGCCGGGTCGCTGCTCGATGCCAGTCGCGATGTCCTGCAAAGCGGCACTGGAGATGCCTTCGATCGCTTCTATCTCGATGCCGGTTGTTTGGACAGAGGTTGTGCCCGGTGATCTTGGGTCCGCCCGCACGATGCCCGTGAACGACACGATGGCACCACCCTCGTGGCCCCGGATCGATTGCTTGAACTGCTCGAACAGCTCCGAAAATGACGGGGCTGTTTCCTTGATCATGGTGCAAGATTTCACGTACCTAACCTCCAGAAAAGGGTGGCAATATTCCTATCTCGTCATTGTTCTTGAAGCTAATCCGCGCCTCGTCCACGTCATCCAGGATGCACTTGTTGACCATCAACTTGTATCCCTTCGCGAGGTTCCAGGCACCCTTTCCCTTCACGAACACACGTGCCACGAGCTTTCCTCCCGTGACGACATTCACTGCATCGAAGAAATCCGCCGCGGTGCATCGGGCCTTCTCAATCGTTATCCCGACGGATTTGAGACCCGAGAGGTCCCGTGCCTCGCCGAAAAAAACCACGTTCATTTTCAGTGGCATCCCTTCCCGCTCCCTCCCGTCATGAATGGCTTCCGTTCCTGCACGGCATCCGAAATCAGCGCCTTGATATCCGCCATGGAACGTCCCTCGTGCAGCATGGTCAGCAAATCGAAGTTGGACCCGGATTTCATCAAACACGGCTTGATCTTTCCTTCCGCTGTAATCCGGAGCTTGGTGCAGTTGGCGCAAAACTCGGGAGTGACCTTGATTATCTCGATCGATGCGCCGTTCGTGAAAAACACGAGCTTGCGGTGTTGCAAGTTCCGATATTCCACGTGATCCACGGGTGTCTTGATCGCCTGCACGGCAGCCTCGACATCGAGGTGATGTGCTTCGAAAAACGCCCGCCGCTCCGCGTGTATCGCCTCGATCTCGTGGAGCTCGATGAGCTGTAACCGCAAGCCCTTCTTTCCGCAATACTCGAGCAGCGAATCGAGTTCCGTGTCGTTGATCCCTTTCATCAGCACAAAGTTGATCTTTACTGGAACCAGCCCTGCAACGATGGCCTCGTCGATGCCCTCGAGCACGCGAGCCAGCCCGTCGACGCCAGTTACCTTCTTGTATCGTTTCTTGTCGATCGAGCACAACGAGATATTCAACCGGTCGAGGCCGGCGGCTTTCAGCGCTGCTGCCATGCCTGGGAGGAGATACCCGTTCGTGGTCATGGACACGTCCTCAATCATTGGGATGCTCGATATCGCCTTCACGACGCCGACGACGTCGGGGTGCAGCAGCGGCTCGCCGCCCGTGATCTTTACCTTGCGAATGCCCCCGGTCTCGTTGAACACGCGGACGATCGCGCCTACGTCTTGCGCCGATAGCACCTGATCGCTCTCATGCGACAAGTATCCTTCCTTGTCGCAATAGATGCAGCGATGCGTGCAGCCCCTGTTGATCGAGATGCGCAGGTAATCAACCGTGCGGTTGTAGGAGTCCGTGAAGGTCATGGTCGCGTTGTCGGCCTCGGTAGTGATGTGATGATTAGGCAATGCAAATTTATCATGTTTTTCATTTCATTCAATAACTCTCATGAAAAGGCTCATCGCGGGTGCAATGTAACGATGACCAGGTCTCCTGCTTCATACCCTTCAATGTCCGGGGAAATCTCGACGAAGCCATCCGATTCCACCATGGAACGCTGCATGCCCGCGCCTGACATCTTGACGGGAATTGCCCGTGGCATTTCCTTGCTCGGGCTGCCCGGATAATCCAGCGCGACACGCAGCAGCCGGGTGATGCCAAATCCTTTCACCGCGACGGCATCGGCAATGCGAGCTTGAACGCGCAGCCTTGGATCGAGAACCTTGGCCCCGGCGAGCTTCCGGATGGCAGGCATGCCGAAGTACAGCATTCCAATTTCCGCGGCAACGGGGAAGCCGGACAAGCCGAGGATCGGCTTTCCCATCCCGGTCCCGAGCAGCGTCGCCGCGCCGGGTTTCATGGCGATGCCGTGATATAGTATCTCGTGATCGTGTCCTATGACCGAGGGGATGAAATCACGTTCCCCGACCGACGTGCCGCCCGTGGTGATTACCATATCCGATGATCCCAGGGCGCCCGCGATGCTCTCGTGGATCTTGTTCTCATCATCAGGCAAGATACTCGCGTTGATCACGGTGCCGCCGGATTGCTCGATGAATGCTTGGATCGCGTATCGATTCGAGTCGATCATCTTGCACGGCCCGGCCTGCCGCGGATCGACAATCCCTTCAGGATCCGCACGTCCCGGGTCGAGATCCACGAGCTCGTTACCCGTGGCGAAGACGGATATTAACGGCCGCCCGTGCACGTCAACGCGGATGTACCCCAGCGTCGCGAGCACGCCGATGTCTTGCGGCGACAATCGATGGCCTGCCGCGAGCACATGCTGCCCTTGCTTGTAATCCTCGCCGATCCGGATGATATTTGCTCCGGGAGCCAATTGCTTGTATAGCTTCACCTCGGTCCCGCTTGCATCGAGCTCCGTGTCCTCGATCTTGATGACCGCATCGGCACCCGCGGGAATTAAGGCGCCGGTCGCGATTTTCATCGCCTGGCCGGCCGTCATGTGCATATCGCTGGATTCGCCGATTGCCAAGGATCCTATCAAATCCAATGCCCGGGGTTTCTGCACGTTAGCCCCGAACGAGTCTTTCGCGATGATGGCGTAGCCGTCCATCGCGGACTTGTCAAATGACGGGACCGGCACCCGGGCGTTGATCGGCGAGAGCAAGACACGGCCCAGGGCGGCAGGCAGCGGGACCTTTTCCACGCGACCCGTGGGCACGACGCGAGCGAGAAATCCGTCGCGCGCTGTCTCCATGCTCACGAGGCTGGAAAACCCCGTTTTTTTCAAGGTATTCGAACCCATAGCGAGATTCACTCGACTTTTCGTAACATAGCAAGGAAATGAGCGATTTCGGGAAGGATGATCTTCTCCACCGCGAGCTTGACGGCCTTTGGCGACCCTGGCAAGCAAAAAATAGGTTTCTGGTTGATAACGAATGCTTCTGCCCTGCTGAGCATAGCTGATGTCCCAACGTCCTGGTAACTCAAGAACCGGAAGAGCTCGCCAAATCCCGGCAAGACTTTTGCCTTCATCGCGGCAAGCACGTCAACCGTCATGTCCTTGGGGGATATGCCAGTACCACCGCAGGTGACCATAACATCCAGGTCTTTGCTGGATGCAAACGCCTTGACGCATGCCTTGATCAAACCCTCATCGTCGGCCACGATCTCCTTGTTTGCAAGGTCATATCCTTTCTCTTTTAAGAGGGGCTCGATTATCTCGAGAGTTTTATCCGTCGACGGCTTTTCCTTGACGAGCTCGTTGTATCGCGTCGTGCTGATGATGACCACGCTAAACTTCAAGTTAGCGGGCGTTGATTTCTTGTGTTCCCCGATGGTATCCGGTAATGGCATTGCGAGCAGCTCCGTTATCGAGACTTAGGCGGTTTTTTTTCCTTCCGAAGGACCCGGATGTTCTGGATGGAGGTCGCCGGGTACTGCCCGTCAGCATCCTTCTCGTACATCTTGACCATGTCCCACGCGTTCAGCAACGCCGCTGTGGTGGCGACGAGTGCTTCCATCTCCACGCCTGTTCGCTCGGTGGCCTTGACTTCAGCCGTCACGATCACTTTATCGTCTTGGACGTCGATGGCGACCTCGACCTTGGTCAATCGTAATGGATGGCACAGCGGGAGCAATTCCGACGTCTTCTTCGCTGCGCTGATACCCGCGAGCTTGGATGCGACGATGACGTTTCCTTTTTCAACGTTTCCTTGCTTGATCTTCTCGATCGTTTCCTTCCGGAGCACGATCTCGCCGGTTGCCAAGGCAATCCGCTCGACCACGGGCTTTTCGCCCACGTCGATCATCTTAACATCGGCGGGATTGCCGCCACGTTTCACGGGACGGGACATGGTTCATGCATCTTGTGCGTATTGTGAATGACTCACGTATCATTTGAATCTGCGCGTTCGGTTTGCATCACTACATCGCATCAGAAAATAAAATCACGTCAACGACCGTGTCTTTTTCCACGATTTCGACGTTTTCCGGGATCTCGAAATATCCGCTTGCGTCAACGAGCGTGGTGATGGTTTCCGATCCTTTCGAAACCGGTTTGGCGATGGCACTTTCATCAGTAGCCTTTTCGAGCAAGACCGGTTTCAATTCAAGGCGGCCGAACTCGGAATACACGCGTTCCGAGAGCCGAGCCTTGATCACCACGAGCTGCTGTTGAGGAAGCTTGTTCCAGCGGCGAAGGGCAGGCGCGACGAGCCTATTCAGGGTCATGAATGCGGACACGGGGTTACCTGGAAGGACGAACAACGGCTTGCCAGAGATCATCGCGAAAATGATGGGCTTGCCTGGCTTGATCCGGACGCCGTGCACCCGCAAGCTCGTGCCTGGATTTCTTTCCACGAGGGCCGGCATCAAGTCTCCTTTCCCCTTGGACGTCCCGCCGGAGCAGATCACCACGCTGTTCTCGGCCATTATCGTGGAGAACGTGGCTTCCAGCGCGGCCATGTCGTCTGGCAAGATGCCATAGGAGTTCACGATGCAGCCGAGTCGCTCGATCATCGCTTTCAGCATAACGGTATTGACATCGTAAATCTTGCCCGGGGTTAAGGGCCTGCCAGGCGCCGTGATCTCGTTTCCCGAGCTGAACAAGCCGACCTTCAAGCGGGGGAAGACATCAACACTCGTGAAACCAGCGGCAGCAATCATCCCGAGGCGGGCTGGAGTCAAGAGATCCCCATTCTTCAAAATAATACTCCCTTTCTTGATATCCGCGCCCGCGGCGACGATCCCGTCGCCGGGCACGACCGCTTGGTAGACCTGGATGGCTTTCTCTTTATCCTTGCTGGCCGGGGCGGGTTTCGTGAACTCGATTTTGACAACCGCGTCTGCACCCGCGGGCACGAAGCCACCGGTTGGCACGTAGATGCATTCATAATCGCTTGAAATGCTCGCTGGAGCAGACATGCCCATTTCCACGGTCCCGGCGATGCTGCACGAGAGCGGGCGGCCTTCATTCGCCCCGAACGTCGCGCTTGCCTTGAGAGCATAGCCGTCGACCGTGGATTTGGCAAATGACGGAACGTCGATCGCGCTCGTGACGTCCCTTGAAAGGACGCGCCCCGCGGCATCGTCTATTGAAACATGCTCCGTTCCACTAGGCGCGATGTTGATCGTTTCAAGCAACCTCGAGAAATCATCGACTTTCAAGGTTTTCAAGAACCGGCTTTCCATTTCATCAAGGCACCAGAGCGCTTTTTCCTATCTACTATCCGGAATAAAGAATCAATCTTTATAACCAACAACGCGAAGATTGATGAGGTCATCACCAATACGCACCTTCATCAAAATCTGAGTGGTACACATGGCAGAACTCGAAAAAAAAATCCAGCAGAAGAACGAGGCTATGAAAGCAATTGGCCGCCGGACGAGCATCGCCCGCGTGCTGCTATCCTTCGGGATATCTATGATCTTGTTAATACTCGGTCTTCTCTTCGCCATCAGCGAAACTGGCGGGTTACCGCTGATTATCGCCGTTTTGGGGGCTGGAGCGTTTTTCTTTTTCACGTATCTATTCCTGGCGATAAAATATGCAAAAACAAAAACTAAGGAGCAAGAACGCAAGAAACTTTCTGTCAAGAAAATGACGAGCACGATCATCTTGCTTTTCATTCTCTCGGCCTTGATCATCTATAGTTTCGTGTTCTTCATAACTATCATCAAGATACCGGATGCGACGGCAGTAAGCAAGCAATCGTATATCCAGACCTTATTTCCCTTGATCATCGCATACTTCGCGTCGATGCCGTTCATCATGGTACTGTGGTACAAGACATCCCCGGGAATGGCGGCCCGGTTCATCTTGAAAGTTCACAAGCTCCTGGTCTGGAAATCGAAAAAGACCATCGTGAAAACCATGGTCATCGATGTACCGCAGCACACGTCTTTCTTCGTCATCGTCAAGCGGGCTTTCACGGCCATGACATTCAGCCTGTTCACGACGTATTCGATATGGTTACAATTTATCTCGCCCATCGGGTTTCAAGTCGGGTCGACAACACAGGACACGGTAACCAATTTCTTGGCTTTTTGCGGTAGTTATTTTCTCAATCATTGCATCCCGTTGATAGCCAGTTACATCATCTGGTTTTGGGCATTACCGCCATCCTGGTTGCTGGACGATGCAGGGATCGTTTTCTACAGGAAAAAATTGGACCAGCGTGAACCAGCAACGATCCGGACCGTGAGCGACTGGTTCTTGTCGATGGTAAAGGCGATAGTGGGAACAAGCGGCTTGATAGCTTATGCAGCGAAACTCAAGGAAGCCGTGGAAACTCTCGCGACAATGGGTACCGTCGCGACGCTTCACCTTTCCCTGGTTCAAATCGCTGTGTTTATTCTTGGCTTTCCGTTCTTTGGCACAATGCTCATGGGCATCATTCTCTTGCTTTTTCAAGAAAGTCAAGGCAACAAGTTGAAGACTTTCTTGTATCAAGAAATCATAAAGGACCAGAAAGATCCTAAAATAAAATTGAAGTACAATTTGGACCCCCGGCTCATGAAGATCCGGCTCGAGCAGCTCGACGACTTGCAAGAACAGACCTTGCTCAAGTATTATGGCGAGAATTTCGTGCATGATCCGCCGCTGGAGGAGTCTAAGAAGGACTTCACGAAGATCGGCGAGTATTCAGAAGAGGAACTGGCGAGGAAATAACATTTTTTCCTATTTCTTGTTCACGGCTTGAACCATTTAAAAACATAGTAGACAATGGTCGGATTTTCCGATTCGCTCGATGAAATGCTGGCGATGACGAAGCGCTTTTTGACGCTCGTTGCCAAGCGCCCCGCGCGGACCATGTCCATCGACGATATCCGGTTCTCGTGCTCCAGCACGAGCACGACGAACGCGGAGTGGTCAAGCCCGGGACCCTGGCGGTACACCGTGAAATCGGCGCCGAATTTCAAGCCGGGGCGGACGATGTATCCCTTGGCGCGCAAGTCCTCGTAAACAAAGCTTTTTTCACGCAATTTGTCGTATTTTTTAGAAGCGATTTCCTGGATCTCGGCCGCGTTGTATCGCTTTCCCGACAGCGTATCCTCCACAATTAACCAACCCTTTTTCACGAGATACACGGCCTCGAGTAAGTCCAACTGCAGCTCCCGATTGAAAGGAAGGTTGGGATCCGGTTTCTTGATGCCGATCGGCTTGCCATAAAAACCCTTTGCATAAAGCGACGATCCGTGGTTATGATCGAACACGATGACCTCATCGCCGACGAGTTTTGCCAAATAGGGCGGTTCAACATCGCGCCGGATCTTGCCGAGTTTCTCGCTCAGCGCTTCGTTCGCATTTTTTTGCTCGCCCATAGATTTGAAGCACCTTTATTCATTTTTCAATTACTGTGTTCGTCGGATCACGATCGTTGAATGAACGAGATCATTAAAAAACCGGGGAAAAAAGGGAAGTTACTTGAGGAGCGCTTCGACGGCGGCTTTTGCGCCGGAATATCCGAGATTTTTTGCCAGCGTTTCGGCGAGTTCCAATCCCCTATCCCGCGCGGGCAAAGCAATCGGGTAATTTGGACCGCGGAAGGCGGCGTGAAACTTGCCTATGACGCGAAGCGCTTCCTCCTTGTTCCCTAGATTCGACAAGAGCATCGCGGTGCGATACACGATCACGTCGCCGTAGCCGGAAGGAATGGCACTGCGCAGGCCCTGCAGCGCGATCTGGTAATATTTGAGCGCCTCGGCCTTGTCACCTGTATCCTCCAACCATTGGGCAAAGGATAGCGGTATTTCCATAGGTGTTATTTCGACGACCCGCCCTTCCGAAAATGCCAGGCTTCGCATGGTGGCCTGCTTGCACAGATCGAAATCTCCAGCCATCTCTGCAAATTGCACGAGCAACCCGCACAGGCGCTGGGCAAATCGCTTCGGCAAGATTTCCAGTGCCCGTGCTATCCACGGGGAAGATTTCGCCTTGAGATATGCCACGATCGATTTGTTGCCGTTGACCCGGGGCAAGCGGCCTGTGTAGTTCTCCTTTTGGTATTGGGTACCCGCGTTCGATTCAAGAAACCGCGTCATGGTCACCCAGCAAGTTATCACGAGCATCTCGAGCATGATCTCGGCCTCCGAGATGACGCTGCCCGTGAAGTCGTTCTCGCGCTTGAACGCGGGACCAAAGAAGTCGCGCACCTTCGCATCGAACGCTTCGAGAATGGCTTGCGAAACGGTGACGGGGCCTTGGGGAATCGCCGGCGTCATATACGCCTCTTGCATGCGCTTCGTCACCTCGGCCATTTTTTTCTGGTACTCGTCGCTGCTGAGCTTTCCCGCGGTGAGCTGGGCGACGAGATCGTTCATTTCTGTTTGGAATGCACCCATGTCGACTTTTTTTGGATTCAATAGTGCCGGGTTGGTGATCGATGTTTGGAGCGTGGTGTATTCCGGGATCTTGATGAGGAAGCTCGCCACCCAGCCGACGCCGAGCTGTGCTGCCAGGTATAGTGCCTCGACCCGCTCCGTGAAATCCTCCAGGTTCGGCGCCACGGCGGTGCTGTCGATGAGCTTGCGGAGCAGCTTTTCTGTCGGCACGGTAAATCCGAACTGGTCCATCTTTCCGGACTCCAGGACTTTCTGTATCTCGGCTTGAAACGCCTCGTGGGTAATTGTTCCGGCCAAGAATTGATCTTTCGCTGTAACGGCGCGATCGTAGAACGCTTTCCAGCGCGTGTCGTCGGGCTTGACGAGGGCTTGATATACCGAGTTCAGGCACATTTCTGCCTCGCACTTGGCGCTACCACCCAGCTTCATCGCCTCCGCGTCCCTGTTCATAATCTCGACGACGATTTTCCCCGCTTGCTCGATGTTGAACCGTTCCAGGACGCTTATCATCTTGGAAAGAAATTGAATGCGCTTGGTCACGTCATTGGTGATGCCCGGGTAGGCGTTCCGGTCGAGCAAGTTCCGTAATTGTTCCCTGAATCCGGGTTCAACGTGGGCAAGCTGCATGTCGATGTTGAGCTTGTCGATGCGGACCTGGTATTCGTCGGTCGAAAGCTCCATCTTGTTGACCTTGTCCCACAAGGCATCCCGTTCCTTCTGGTACCGTGCATCCTCTCCGGGTGGCAGCTCGGCAATGAGCACCTTGGCAAACTTCATCATTTTCTTTTGGCTATCCTTGAATCGCTGGGAAAAATGGTTTCCTTCGGTGATCACCGCCGCCAGGGTTTCGCCTTCCGGTATGTCCCGTGCCCAGCGCGCCATGTATTTCGCGCGTTCTGCCTTGACGGATTCCCAGACCTTTTCGCTGCCAGGACCGGGGAGAATGACGTTGAACAGCTGCGTTCCAAGCTGGGGTATTGCCTTCGCCGCATCATACAACCCGTTCGGTAGCTCATCCTCGCTAAATACCAGTCGGTCCTTGCACGTCTCAAGGATTTCCGCTAGCCTTGGCCCGCCCTGCTCGCCAGGTCGCTTGTTCCAGTAGATCCCGCGCACGGAAGGGCCCGTGGTGTCCCAGAAATGCCGGTAATTGGCATGCTCGAAGTCCCACCCGGAATAACCGAGAACGACAGCAGGATACCGCTTCAGCAAGAAATCGAGGACTTGCGACTTGGACGGTGAAAACCCCTTAGTGGACTTGTAAGCGGACGCGACGCTGACGATGGTGTCAGGACGGTCGATCGTGCCGTGGATCTTGCAGAGCAAGAAGCGCTCCGGCGTGCCCTTGGCCTTGATCTTGGAAAAATGCTCGTCGTATTCATCGTTCGTCACACAGAGGTCGAACCCGACCTTCTCGGAGGCAAGGGCCCGCTCGATGTACACATCGAAATTCGTCGTGAAGCAAGCCTTCAGCACGCCAGTTTTCGCGAGCTTCGCGATCAAGACATGATTCGCATTCGGCTCCCCGACGTTCAATGCCTTGAAAATCTTGTACAGCCGCTCGTCGAAGATGTTCGCGAAATTCTCGAAGATCAGTTCCGGCTGGATATCGGGATCGTGTATGATTAGGTCCTTCGGCATCCCCCAGTCATCGGGGATCTTTTCAAAAAACGCGGTCAAGATTTCCTCGGTCAATGTCCACCACGATGGCGCGCATGTGGGCGGCGGGATTGAGATCCCAGCTCCCGTGTATAAAATGAAGCCTTGGCCTTGGTTTACCAAACTGGAAAATATATTCTTGAGTGATTGACTCATGGTTATCCTCTTGAACTTTTTTGTGGAAGAGAAATAAGATTATAGCATATCAGCTAAATTCTATCGTTGCATCATGTTTATAACTAAGATAATGTCCCGTCTGCTTCTTAAAAATCTTCTCGTTAAATTCAGTCAGCATTCCTTGATCCATAATAACAGGAGGTGTCGAAACCGGTTTTACACTGGAATCCAGTTGTAACGTGGATTTCAATGGCTTTAAATCGATGATGGAAGCATATCCCGGGAGTAAATTCATCAATTCATTAATAGATCCGACCCCTGTTGAAATTGGAACGAACACATACTCGTGAGGCGTGAGCAATCCACCTCCTACCCAGAGTTTAATGCCGCCTTCACATTTCAAAAGCTTAGGAATTAACATCGTGAAAAGCCTTTGATAATCATGGAATTTGATACTTATCTTGTAAGTTTTACCTACTACGGGCTTTTTTATTTCAAAATCCTTTGATATCAAGACCATGGAGTTGGGGCGAGGTTGAGGGCTGGTAGGATTATCGTCAGTTATTGAAAAGCCAAATGCCGCTTTGATATTGGATTGCTTGATCTGCTTTATCACTTTCACTTCCCCTTCAATTGAGCTATTTATTCCCGTCGAATTCACTGGTAGATTTACTTGGATATGCGTCCGTTCGGTATTGATTTCGTACGATACGGACTTTGGTGGTGGTAATTGGCCAAGGATATCAAGGGACAGCGGTTCCATTTTCCCACTCCTTCCCAGGTAGGCAATAAGTCGATGTTCGATATTGATGGATTTTTGGAGAAACTGGATTACCGCTGGCGCATGGAACATGGAGGGAGGAAAATAATTCGGAATTGGAAGGGAAAAAGCATATTCCTTTTCCTTAGAAGTTGTGTTTACGAGAAGTGGGGTTGTTTTTACGCAAAACAAGGGAATGATTTGGGTGCGGTTAACATCCACGGAACTCACTGTTTGAGTATTATAGGGAGTCGCAATCGGGCTCCCGTCTGTTGTGGCCACGAATTCAACGTTAGTGTGCGTGACGACGTTCATGTATAGATACAAGCATAGTTCCACGGTCTCCTCCTTCGATGGAATTACCACTTTCCCATACAAGGTCTCCCCTTGCAGCCAGGTAATACGTGGCAAAATGAATTTTACGTCCATATATAATGAATTTTCATTCATTTATAATAAAATTGCGATTCTATTTCGTCAAACAAGTGATATGTTCCACGGGCAGATTTTTGTCCTTGGAACTCGAGAAGCATCTTAGCTCAAGCTCGACAAGGTGACCGGTATCAAACTCGAAATCATCGAAGCCGGGGAAGCAAGTGGCCGTGCATTCATGAACCCGCAGGACATGAAGTCCTTGCGCGCCGATGACCTGGACGTCGTCGTGTTCGTCAACGAGTACGATGACTGGGGCGCAGCACAAGTTGTTGGGAAGGATGATTGCGCAGCGGGATACATCATGATCGACAGCATGACCCTCGACTCTGCAAACATGGCCAACGGGGACTCCGTCGACGTGAAAAAGAATGAACCAAAAGGTGGCATAACAGAAGTTCAAATAGGCGTGGAGCCGATGTCATCCCAGGCCACGGAAAAAGCTGTTGTATGGGTCGCGGACCACGCCTCTGAGATGTCGGAGCTGCTCAAGAATCGACCCATTTTCCGCAACCTGGAAATCAACTGGCGGGATGCCGAGATCGGCCACTTGAAGCTCAAGGTCATCCAGACCAAGCCCCCGATCGATCCGGGCGAGACCGCTATCATCGATCCCGCGGGTCAAGAAATCACGTTCGAGATCATCCCCGCCGTGGATATGAGTTTCAACGCCATCTTGCTCATCGACGTTTCTGGTTCTATGCTCAAGGAAGATATGGAAGTCCACGAGATCGATGGGGCCATCGAGGGCCTGCGGCGTGGCTTCACGGAAACCAAGGATTTGCAGCGGTTCCTCGACCAGTTCCGCGAGGGCGACCGCGTGTCAAGGATTGCCAGCGCAGCGATGGCCACGTTGCTCTATCTATCGTTGAAGATCGGCCGTGGCTGGGGGGAAAATGTCCAGCTCATCACGTTCGGTGATGATGTCGAATTACTCCAGGTTCAAGACAAGAAGGGGAGCATGTCACCGGTGATCGAATGCACGGGCGAGATGCGGGAGCTTAACTTGAACACTGTAGCCTTTTACGTGATCGAGAAGTGTAAAAAAGCCACGGGGCTAACGGCCATGAGTGTTGCCCTCAAGATTGCTGGGGACCAAATCAAGTATTTCCCCAAGAATCCCCGCACGAGCAAGCAGAACCCGACCATGGTTGTCGTCCTTAGCGACGGCAATCCCAATAAGGGCGACGAGGAAAAAAGCATTCCCGTGAATCCAATCCCCGTGGTCAAGCAATACTTGATCAAGGATGATGTCGTGCTCTACGCGATTGGCATCGGCGAAGCAGATGATGTCGTCATGCACCGCATCGCTGACCTGGGACGGGGTGAATATTTCCGGGCCACCAATTTCAAGGAGCTCTGGCGGTTCTATGATATCTTGGCGCAGAAATTCACCATCGCCGCCAAGATCAAGTCCCAGAAAAAGTGAAAAGTATGATCGGGAGGCCAGAGCTAGCATACTTTCCACTTTAAATTCTGGATGATCCACGCATTGAAATGGATATTAAAACAAAAGAATATGAGTGATCACTCGTGTTACATCGTTCTATTTCTTTGGTGCCAATTTCTTGAGTTCGTTGAAGAGTTTGAGGATTTCATCGGCAACAATACTAGACAGCCTGCCAGGATCGCTAATTTCATCCATTATCGCTACCAAGGCTAGCTTGTCGCTGAGGAGCTTGGCGTACGCGTCGGGCCGCCCCTTCCCCGCGGCTTCCCAGGCGAGAATCTTGCACTTGGTAAGCACCATCTCCTCGAACAATTGCCAGTACTCCGTGAATTGCTTCTCCATGTCAGTTTTGGGGCCAGCACCGGTCTTCATTAATTCTCGCAACTGTTCCTTGGATTTGATCTGCGCGGTGACAATCGATACGAATGCTTGTTCCACCGCCTTGAACGATGCCAGCTTTTCGAGCGGCGGGCTGTTGGACTGGAACCACTCGACAAAAGCATTTTGAATGGGCTTGATCGTGGCCGTTTCGACCTCTTGCATGAACCTCGGAACTGCCTTGAGCGCCTCTTGGACGATTTTTGGATCTAGCTGGAATTCTTTTTCAATCATGTGTTTTCTACCTCTTCGGTATTTTGAATGACGCGAGAAACTTAATCAAGTTGCTCATTCGGCTGGCTGAAAGTTTCGAAGTGACGAAAGCCCAGGTGCCTTACGATATTATTTATTATTTGCGCGTTATGTATGGGGGAATTGATTCCAGCTCGCAAAATGTTTTCTTCAATTCTTCAAGAGCGGTAAGAGATGCAAGCGATGCAGGAGAGGCGAGAGTCGTGAGCTTCAATTGATACTGCACAGACTACACAGACTAGCACGGGACGTGTTCGGTGACACGGTTCTTCCACGACATCGCATTCACGATAGCACGGGGTAGCACTCGTGCCGAGCCGTAGGCTCCAACCAAACCACGAGACTCTTTAAGTCCTACGGATAAATCATCGCTAGTGTAGTCACCAACTTAGGATTTTAATGCTCTAATAACATCGTATAATTGGCCTAATAACATCGTATAATTGGCCGTTACGTCGTGAAAAAAAGTAGATCTCAATAACTTATGAACTCAAGTATTTACGCATTTTTCCTCATGAGTGTACCGAACGAGACCCAGAGAATGACTAAGACGATCAAGAAGCCAGCCACGGTCGCCACGATGGGGGCTCGCGCAACGAAACCGATGACCCCCGATCTACTGGATCTGGTTGTTTTTCAGATCCAATTTTTTCAACTTCACGAGACGGTCGATTCCCGTGATGCGCGAGGTGCTCGTGATGCCTGGTTTTTGAGATATATCCAATTTTTCGATTCGCTCGTCCACCGTGGCGAGCACCCGCCCCTCGTATTCGATGATTACCGTTCCCATGGTTCGATCCGCCTCGTCATTTGAATAGAATAGATCTCGATGCGCGGCCATAAAAAAACATTTTCACTAAGTGACCATCAATTTGCACCTTTAATTGTTTTTTGAAAAATCAACAGTCGCAACTACTCGGTAAAAAATTGGTCAAAACGCCATGGAAGAAGAATCTTCTTGGAGGCCGGTTGACATCGCTTGAATCATGGGAGGTTCACGTGATGCCATCCGCTTGCCTCCTTTTTGCCTTTTCGGTCAATTTCCAAGAAACCATGCCCGATTGCTGGCATGGCACGTCATCAAATCTACGGGGTACATGATAGTCCCCGAGGTCACGCGAGTTCGATGGACGGGTTAAACGTGAAGGTAGAAATAATGTCGAACCTTTTAGATTTATTAATTAGTTTCCCTTAGTGGAGATGATAATGCCTATTGAAATCAAATCCCATCCTGACCTGAAGGATCTAACCACGACTGTGTATGGAATGTTTGATCCTCTTGAAGAATCGAAAAACAAGCGATATAGCGAGTTAACGAGCGATGAATTAATGCAAATGATTGATATAGCCAATCGAGCAATTATTTTTCTCGATGATAAACTTCATGAATATTTCAGCCTTGATATAGAGTCACGAGAGTGGAGATTGGGCATCGAGTCTTTAAAGCAGCATCTTCAAGGCGCAATTAAAGATAGCAAGGACGAGATGCAAAAACGTGCTGCAATGCCTTCACATACGAGCGATGAATTGACTAAATAGAACGGAATCGTCGTCCGAAAATCAGCGTTCATGATAATTTTAAGAGATATCGATGTGCATAGATCTCAAGGAACAAGGAAAATAGTTGTTGGATCGGCTCGAAAGATCGATAAATTGAAAGAGACGTTCATCTCTATGAACATTCCCGCGACAGAGCTTCCCGTGCCGATTGGCAGCGAAATCGAGCTACAGATCGTGAACGGGAACGGCGAGATTTTGCGGGGCGAAGAACTGATAAGGATATGGAATGCTATCTTCGATACCATTGAAGTGGTATTTAAACGATGCATGGAATTCCTCCCGGTCGAGATACGGCAACGAATAATTGGCGTGCGGAAGGTCACGAAGGAAAAGCAAGGCCGCCAGCTGCCGTACATCGAGATTGAATACAAAACGCTCGGACGCGTGTTCCATATCAACGCGATTGGCCCCGATCCGAACATCAGCCAAGTCACGTGGATTATGGAACTCGTGACGCCACCAGCCACGGGCATGCTGGAATTCGCGTGGTTGAACGTGCTCTTGAACACGGCTCTTGCACGATCATTGCCGGCAGGATACTGGGTATTGCCACTAGGCTTGAATCCCATCGAAAAAGAATACTTGAGCGGGGTCACGTACGGCGAACACTACCATATCGGCATCGACGATCCGGCTTTGAAGCTCGCCGTTTACTTGTTGATCAGGAATTTCATTCCCCAACTCATCGCACTCACGGTAAACTCGCCGTTGCTCAACAAGAAACCCACAGGCACGGTGAAGCTAACCGAAGATGCAGCCGGGCTTCAAATTCTCGGGAAGGATTGCACGCGCAGCCTTCGACTCTTCCATAACAAGGCACAAATGGGTCCAGTCGACAAGGAAACCTACATCCCGCCGTTGGAAACCTTGGACCACGAAGCTTTTTGCGAGATCGTGCGCCGGAAGCCTCCAGATGACCGGTTCGTGGATATGAACCCGTTCACGGCATACGGTACTATCGAGCTGCGCGTATTCGACACGCAATTATCCCTCTCCCGACGACTTGCTATCGTTGCCTTGATCGAAGCATTGTGCTTGAAAGCGAAGCGTCTCATTGAAAAAGGCGAGGGTATTCCATCCGTTATGTCCTCTGTCTTGATAGCAAACCGGGAAAAAGCTGTGCTGTTCGGGTTACATGGAAAATTCACGCCCGATACCTTGCTTCCCACAGAGTTCGGGATGACCTACAACGAGGACCCTCAAACGGGAAAACAGAACGGCAAGTTGTTTCAAGCAGCAGCCAGCATGCTCTTTTTCTTGAAACAAGAGATCTCGGAGCTTGGCCTGGAGGAAATTGTCGCCCCTCTTCACTTGTCCATCGAAGGCAATGAAAAGGTAAGGGCACCGGTTGCTCTTGCAGATTATTTGCTGTATCTCTACGAACGAAACGGGGGAGATCCCGGGCAATACTTGCCCCCGTTCAAGACGTTTCAGACCACCTATTGCACCGGCGACCCGATATTGATCAGTGACCCGCTCGTGGATGAATGGGGCGTGGCGTCTTCAACAAGAGCCACGACACCCACGGAAGAGCCAAGCACGGTCACCCCGACACCAGAAATGAATACAGCCATTACCGGGCTCGGCGTGGAAGTTTCCGAATCGCAAATAAAGACCACCGGCCCCATTCCTTACAAGCTGAAGTTCATCGCGTCTGCAAGCGGGCCACCCCGGCGTGTCGAAATCCTCGCCATCCAGCAGCTCATAGAAACCCAGAAAAAATCGGAGATCGTGCTCGCGACGAGTTTCAAGCGGCTCCGGGTCATTTCAAACACCGCAATGATATTAACGAACAAGGATTTCCCGCTTTCGCCGAGCCAAGACTTGTTCGTGGGAAACAAGCAGTGCCGGCTCAAGTTTGTCATCAAGGAACACAAGGACTTTTCCACCTATTCCAACTCGTTCAGGATAGAATTGTTGCCGAAGTATGCTATCACGTCGGAGTTCAAGCGAAAGAAGGTCGAGGCAGCGGAGAAGCTCGAAGTGAAGTATAAGATCGCCACGACGGGAAATAACATCCCAGATGCCTACATTATTCTCGATTTGAAATTCCAGGTGCTTTCCGGCGACTTGAAAACGATCTTGCACGAAGAAACACGCAGCATCAAGGTCAAGGACCAGGAGAATTATTCTTTCAAGCTCGTTCCACAAGCAGCATGGAAGGAGCGGGAAATCGTGCTGCGCCTCGCGGTGCTTCTTAATGAAAAAGTCATTGCCCGCCATGAAATCGAGGATATCACGCTCGATATCCCGGAAGACAAGGTACCACCCTCCGTGGCAAGACCGGGCGAGAAAAAAGGCGATTTCTGGCCGAAGCAAAAGAGCCCGGCTTCCGCGCCTCCAGCCACCGTGGCCGAGGACAAGTACGGGCTCGTGCGAACTCTCGACTTTTCCAAGAACGTCACGGCGGAAGTTAAACAACCCCCAGTAACTTCTCCCAAGCCTAAACAGGCCAATAATGCCCCGGTTGTGAAAAAGGTCGAAAGTCACACTCCCAAGGTGCAAGTTCCCGTGGAAAAGAAGCCGGCGCAACGTGCCAAGGTGACAACTACGAGCCCTGCACCGCCTGCGAATTCCGCGGCATCATCACCAGCAGCGCAAGGGATCAAGACTGACCAGGAACGGATGGCGACGCTGCTTTCGCAAGATGCAGCCAAGCAACCAGCCACGATACAAAAACCTCTTGCGGTTCCATTCATAGAACAGCTCGGTGCCGCGAGTAAAAAGCTAGAAATCACGACGCGATTGCAATCGCCAAAGCTGGTCGCGCCCGGGGAAAAAATCGTTGTCCAATATACTATGAAAAAAAAGGGCATCATTGACGACGATGAACCCTTAAAGATGCTGGCTTTTCTCGTGAATGCACGGCGGGAATTCATGGTCGTCTTGAATGACAGGTACCGGCTTTCCGGGGAAACGTCCACGTTTACGTTGACGATAGACCAAGCGAAACAATTCAAGGGCTGGAAACCCACCGCCCCGTTCCACGTCGTACTCCAGGTTTACAAGGGCAACACGCTGGTCGGTCAGGCAATCTACAGCGATTTCGAGCTCGCCAGGTTCACAACGAGCTCTCAGATCTCATGGAAAAAAATCGACCTCTTATCTAGCACCATTTATCCGGGGATGGATGTCGCGTTCGATTTAGAGCTAGACTTGAAGAGCATTGTGAATCCAGTTGCGATCAGCATCGAAGCGAGTTGCCAGGGCACAAAAGTCACGGCAGATTTTACCGTGGCTAGCGAGGGATCGAACCGGGCCCTTGCACCCTTCCGCGTGCCATTCCAAGGCCTCACGCCGGTTCCCAGCGAGAACATGTTTCTCAAGATCAAGGATAGCTCGGGTATGACCATCAAGGAACAGAAGAAGATCGTCTCCATCATTGCCCGGGGACCCACCTTCGTCATCTCCCACGCGAAGTTGGATACCATGGAAGGACTTGACAAGGCAACCTTGATCTTTGACATCATGAATGACAGCAAACAAGAAGTAGCTTGCCACGTGTCAGCGATGGCAATCGACATTGGCGAAGTAAGCCACGTGCTTGCTGAAAGAAAGATCAAGCTCAAAGGTAACGAGATCCAGCACCTTGAACTCGAGAATGTCCAGGTGCCACTCAACGCGATCCGGTCGAACGTCATAGTGGTAGACTTTCTCGTCGAGATCGCCGATTTCAACAAGATCAAGAATCTCGTGCGCCAAGTTTTGCCCGTGGACGCTTCACCAGGAAATAAAGTCGACGTGTATTTTTACGGAAAACTGAAAAATCTCGATCGGGTTCACGAAATCACGGCACACGTTGATCAAGTCAAGATCGAGATGGAAACGCGCATGGACATCAACCTCGGGAGTTGTAAGGCCAAGCTCATGGAGATTGTCGACGGAATAGAATACAGGGTCATTAAAACCGTTAAAATAGCGATAGGAAAGGAGAAAAAACCCGAATCAATAACGTGGAAACCACCCCGGGCGAAAAACTACCCGCACCTGTGCAAGCTGGAAATCCAATTCTTCCAGGATGACGACGCAATCGCGATCGAGCGCGTGGTGACCGAACCGTTGTTTTTCACGATTTTCCCGGACTAAGTAAATGCAAGTAATGGGGGAGCATCGCTATGAATTTCAGCTGGTTGGCATTTTTTTGCCTCGGACTCTTTGTATACCTATTTTTTTCATATTTATTCGCCGTGCTGGTGAACTTCAAGTATCATGACGGTTATAACTCCGAGGATGTGAACTATCCACGATCTCGACCAGACTGGGTTCCCGCTGACGCTTTTTTGATTGACATGCACGCCCACACCATGGCATCCGATGGCCTATTAACTCCCCGGCAGTTGATCCAGTGGGAAATCGCGAACGGGTACGACGGCGTCGTCGTTAGCGACCATAACACCACGAAAGGAGTCCTTGCTTGTCAAGAAGCAGCTGCGGAGATCGCGCCATGGTTTGTCGTGATCCCGGGAACCGAGTACACGTCGTTGAACATCCACTTGAACCTCATCGGGGTCCGAACACCATTTCCTTCGCCGAATCTCGTGTGGACGACGAGGAAGACCCTTCAAAAAGTGATTGACCACGCGCATCGTGAAGGAGGCGTGGTGCAGTTCAATCACAAGAGCTGGTATTTCTACGACGTGCTCAAGAAATTTCCAAGACAATGGTTGGCCGACCAGGGCATCGATGGATGGGAGGTGTACAACGGGTTTGGTTTCATCGACGAGGAAGCCCTCGAGTTCATCCAGCAACAGCGGGATCGCAAGATCATGTTCGCGGGTGCGGGTACTGACGTGCACGACCCGGCGAAGCATCATCGCATGTACACGGCAGTGCTCAGTAACGAACGTAGCGTCGAAGGGGTCATGAAAGCGCTGAAGGAAGGAAAAACGATGGTATATTATGACCCCGCGAAGCCCATGCCCCGGCCGGAGAAAGGGAAGCTCATTCTGAACCCGGACAAGTCAGCGTTCATCAAGCGCTGGGCATGGTTAGGCTGGGCAGGCCTTACGCTCATGTGGGGAACGCATCGCAGACTACTCATTGCATTCGTCGTGACAGTGGTGGCCCTAGGGGTGCTGATGTCGTTATTTTGAATCAAGCTCGTCCTTGTATGGCTTATCACCGAGCTGGAGTTGCAAGCTTCTCAGCTCTTTTTTCAGCGCATTGATGGTACGCTGGTACTTCGGGTCCTTGTACACGTTCTTGAGCTCGAACGGGTCCTTCTGCAAGTCGAAGCATTCCCATTCTCGTGGATGAGGCACCGCCACCTCGCCCTTGCTCTTGTTGGGCCGCCATTGGTTGCAATCGGCGATGCCCATGCCGTCGGCATAGTAGAAGATGAGTTTCATTTCGGACCGGTTCTGCCCGACCGTGCGGATGCCATAGTGCGCGGTCGTGTCGTGGGCGCCGTCGCCGTCCATCCAGTACCGGTAATACATGGACGTGCGCCAATCTGACGGCGTCTTTCCTTGCAGGATAGGTCGGATGCTCCGGCCTTGCATCTCGGGTGGAATCGACTCGCCCGCGAAATCGAGCCATGTCTCGGCGAAATCAACGTTGAGGACCAGGTCATGGTTCACGATCCCGGGCTTGATTTCGGGAGGATAGCGAACCAGGAAGGGCATGCGAAGCGATTCTTCTAGCATGAATCGTTTATCATACCAGCCATGGTCACCGAGGAAGAAGCCTTGGTCACTCGTGTAGATAATGAGCGTCTTGTCTAGGATTCCTTGCTTCTCGAGGCAAACCAGCAAGCGCCCGACGTTATCGTCGATCGCGGCTACCACACGCAAGTAATCCTTCAAGTATCGCTGATATAGCCAGATCTTGCGTTCTTGCAACGAGGAAAACCGAATAATTTCCCCGGTCGGCTCCTCCGTGATGGGATCGTATGTCTCGAGCTCGTAAGAACTGAGCTTTGCGGGATCGGGGACGGCAAGGCGCTCGTTGACACCAGTTCCGATTGGTGGAATCACCTTGACGTCTCCGGAATCGAAATCCCGCTCGATGCGCATCCGTGCATTCTTTTTCGCTTGTGATGACGAGTAATCGTCGTTGAACGACGCGGGAAGTGGAAGATCCATGTCCTTGAACATCTTGGCATGCTTCTTGTCGGCGAGCCATGGCCGGTGCGGTGCCTTGTGATGGCACATTAGAAAGAAGGGCTTCTGCTGGTCACGATGTTTCAGCCAGTCGATCGTGAAATCCGTGATGAGATCCGTGGCGTAGCCGGTTTCCTTCACGGGTTTCCCGCCAGGGACTACCGGGTCCTTCAAGAGGAACACAGGATCGAAGTAATCGCCTTGACCGGGGAGGACCTTCCAATCGTCGAAGCCGGTCGGGCAATGATCAGGGCCAAGTCCCAGATGCCATTTGCCAAAGATTGCGGTCTGATATCCTGCCGCTTGCAAGTCCTTGGCCACGGTCGGGAGCGTGTTATCCATTGGCAAAAAAGTCATCACGCCGTTGAGCGGGTGGTGGTTGTACTTCCCCGTGAGGATCACGGCACGACTCGGGGTGCATATCGAATTCGTGCAGAAGCAGTTCTCGAAGCGCATGCCTTCGTCGCCAATGCGATCGAGGTTCGGCGTCGAGTTTATCTGCTGCCGCTGGCTGCCGGGCCGCGTGTAACACGAGATCGCGTGGAAGGCGTGGTCATCGCTCATAATGAAAAGAATATTCGGACGCTGGGGCACGTGGATCACTTATGATGGAATATCGTGGATGGGGTAGGTTCCATACTGCTTAACAACGCCCAGCATTGCGAGGTAATTCTCCTTCTTGACGTACGGGTTGATCGAGTGCCCGCTCGCGAGGATGTACCCGCCACCAGGTGCAACCTCGCGGAGCAGCCGCCTCGTGTAGGCCGCGATATAATCCGCAGTTCCGGTAGCAAGATCCTGGGGCGAAACATTTCCGATGAGCGTGATTCGGTCCCCATACTTTCGTTTCATCTCGAAGATGTCCATGCCCGCGGTCGGCTCGATTGGATTGAGGCCATCGAACCCGATCTTCACGAGGGTAGGGACGAGGTCCATGATATTGCCGCAAGAATGAAGGAGCACCTTGACGCCGCGCTTGTGCGCCGCTTCGACGACCCGCTGGTAGTAAGGGTAAACAAGTTCCTCCATCATGCGCGGCGAGAAAAACGGGCGCCCCTTGTACCCGAGGTCATCGTGCATGAATAGGACTTCAGCGCCGAGGTCCATAGCCACATTGGCGAGGTCGAGGCTGAATTTGCCGCGATCCTCGAACACCTTTCGCATGAACGAGTTCTCCTTGTATAGCAGATGCGAGAAGGTTTCGAAGCCGAATGATTCCCAGGTGGGCTCGACAACGCCCACGAGAAAGACCGCAACGAGGAGATCGTGCTTGTCACCCATCTTGAAGGAATGCTTGATGATTTGCTCGCGTGCAGGGTGGTTCGGGTCAACAGGGCCCCATGCTTCATACTCCTCGCGGGACTTGAAAAAGCCATCAACATATACAAACTGATCAGTGCCGTTATACAGCTCGATGCGCTGCATGCGCCCGAATTCATCGACAAAAGAGTTCCAGGTCGGGAATTTGCATTTTGTGAGCATCATGCTCGACATGGCCAGCACCATGTCGATACCGACCTTCTTGTTAAAGGCATAGAGCCGATCCGTGCCTAGCTTGTATACGAATCCGCTTTTCATGAAACCGGAATAGATTGCGCGCCAGCCCGGGACGCGGGAAATCGCCCGCATCGTTTTTCTTAAGCCTTGTATCGACGTCTTGCCGCCGAATTCCTTCGCGATGGCGATGTTGTCGATGGTTCCCTCGAAAATGGGAACGTGGTCGGGCTCCTTCAGATCGAGCGTGGTTAACACGCGGTCACGAGCGTTCATGGCAATACTCTTTTTCGCTTCCAGGCTTATTGAAGCTTGTTGACGCTTGTTGATTTATGCTTAGGCAAGCCGTACCTTCACTCACCTCTCACTATTCTACCGTAATCCTTTAAGAGCATTGGCCGGGTCAGATCAGCATATCCAGCACGCGATTTTCCTGGAGGACGACAGGTAGGCGATAGCTCATGAACGAGATACTGCAACGTGCATTGCTGCATCGAGTGAATATCAAGATACCCGCGGGCGAGACGATCAAGTACTTGCATTACGGCGCCCGGGGCGGTTTTGCGATCGTCGACATCATCATGATGCTGGTCATGATTCCGCTGGTGTCTATCATGCTCCCGTTCGTGTTCATTTCCTTGTTTCTCTCGATGGGGTCATTCGACCTCATGGAAAACATGATCCAGAACCTTAGCTGGGTCATAATCCTCACCCTTTCCAGCTCGGTGATTGCTGCCGTGCTGCTGCGAAACAAGCTATACGAATATTACTCGTTCATCGTCATCGCGTTCACGGAAACGGCAATATATATGGCCGTGCGTAGCAAGCGAAAGAACGTTGCAGGTTCTAATATGCTCACGCGCTTTCCCTACACAGACATAACTGGCATCGACTATTCGATGAAGGCGATGGGCAGCCTCGTGAACAAGGGAAGGCCTTGCGTCATCCGGATAATGGTCAAGACTCAAGAGCCACTATCGTTGCCGCGAATTTTCAGAACCATGTTCAAGTACGAGCTCGCGTTCACCGATCTTGAAGAGTTATCGTGGGCCAAGAACTTGATCGAGTCACTGGTTTTCGGATACCAGCCCCTCGCCACGCAGCAAGTATTGCAATACAAGAAGATGAACCGACCAGTCCCGGTCGACCCCGCCTCGAAGTTCAAGATCTCCGCGAAGGACATGGAGGCCATCAAGGCAAAACAGAGGAAGATCACCATAGCCACGCCGGTTGGGGTATGGATAGGAACGGCCATCATGCTCGGCTTCGTTGTATGGTCTCTCAGCCTCCCGTCGTACCTTATTGGCCTCATAATGGGTTACGCGCTGGGCGTCGGTCTTTTAATCATCGTGATGGCGATCGTGGTCAATGTCAAGGAGCACAGGCGGCTTGGCGCGATACTCCTCGCGTCGCAACAGCTCGCGTGGGTAGATAGCAAGGGCATCACGATCACCGCGCCTTGGAAGCAAGAGACGGTTCCATTCACCCCGGGCTTGTGCTGGCGCATCGCGTGCGCGACGAAGAGCGCGGGAATTATCGAGACCTACGAGATCAATGTCCTGGAGCTTTACAACACCGATGATAAGTCCTTCAAGAAGGTCATCGGCCCGCTCGAGGACACGTTTGGATTACTCCATGATTTCTTGAACCATTACATCGCGTGGATGCAATCGAGCGGTAACTGGTTCACGCCGGACGAGGTGAACCAGGCGATGCTCGAAGCCGACCCGTTCAAGCAGCGCCTCGTCGACATCCTCGAGGGTCGCGTGTCAAGCCCCGAGGAACGTCCCTTGCCACCTCGTAAGAAGGTCACCACAGGCAGCGGTATCGTGATGGAGGCAAGTGCCCCTGCGTCCGCCACGGCCCGCCACGACATCGACCTGATGGCCGCGGACACGACGCCCACGCGGTACCCGGCCGCGATGTACCAGCTTTACCTGGAGCCCGGCGAGAGGATCATCCACGTGTACAAGCCGGGGCACTTGAAAAACGTTGTCTTTTCTCCAGGCTTCATCGCCTTCATTGCCTCATGCGTGGCAATCCTGGTAATCCTTGTCGCGATGCATATATCACCCACTTCCTTCATTCCTCCATTCATCGCAGACATTTTCGCGGTGATGTTCTTGTTGATGTGCGGGTGCTGCCAAGGATTAATAAAGATAACCACGATCTCGATGCTCAAGAAGACGGAGATCGCGTTCACGCAAAAGAAGATGATCTGCGCATGGGGGGACGGGAAGGTGAGCATCGTGCCGCGCGATAACTTTTCCCACGTCGAGTACGGGAGCAAGGTGTTGAAGGGCCTCGTGTACAAGACCGTGACCATCTATTTCAAGACTCCCCTCGTGGAATCGCCGTTTATCTCCAAGTTCCAGTATTTCTTGTACTGGGTCGACGTGGATTCTCCCGCGATAGCGATTCTTGACGAGTTCTCGAGGATGAGGGTCGATGAGTGAACCGAGCCCGATCCAGGTTGCGATAAAGGCAATCCTGGAGAAATATTTTCGCATCGTCGAGTTCGAGACGAGCACGGAATCATTCGAACCACGGTGCGTGGTCGAAATACCGGCGGCTGTACCCGGGCCTGCCACCGCGCTCGAGCAGGCAAACGAGGAGCTCCGGTCTCGCGGGTTTGGATTGCAGCTCTCCCCTGTTGGCAAGGCCTGGATCGAGCGGCACAGCGCTGCAACGGGCAAGGGGGTGGTTCACGGGCAACGCTTGTTCCACGCCATCATCGTTCCTCGCATGGACGTGAAGGCGGAGGCCCTGCGCAAGAAGAAACGCGAGCTCGTCGCCAGCGGGGTGCTCTTTTCCATCACTATGATCACCGTGTACTTATCTGCCTTGTTTTATTTCACGCTCGTCGATCCCGTTTTCGGCTATGCGAACAACACGGCCGTGCTAAACACCATCAACACGGTTCTTTTTATGGCAGGCATGGTCATCATCATCTTCTGCCACGAGATGGGGCACAAGATCGCAAGTGATCGTCACGAGATTCCCGCGTCGGTCCCTTTCTTGATTCCCGGGCCACCACCCATCGGCATGTTCGGCGCGTTCGTGAAGATCAAGGGGGACATGAGCACGAGAAACGAAACCTTCGACATAGCCGCGGGTGGCATCGTGCTCGGCATCATCGCATCGCTCGTCCTCGTCATCATCGGCCAGTTTCTCTCGTTGCAGGTGCCGACCGCCGAATATATCAACTTGAGATTAGCCATGATGCAAGCCGTAAACCCTGGCGCGACGCAGCAAGACGTGCTGGTTTTCATCCGTGATAACGTGAATAACTATAATATCCTCGTCTATGCGATGCAACGGATGATGTATCCCGTTCCCACTTGGTCCTTGTATGCTCCTGGTGACGTGTTATTGCCTGACACCCTCGTGATTATGCACCCGCTGGCGTTCTCTGGCTGGGTTGGATTGTACGTTTCCGCGCTCAACTTGCTTCCCGTGAGTTTTTTCGACGGGGGGCTCATATTTCGCAGCGTCTTTCCATACAAGTGGTCTACCCTCGTGGGCCTGGGAATCGGCTTCGCAGTATCGTTCTTCATCTCTGAGTATTTTTACGTGTTTGTGATGCTAGGCCTTGGTTCTGCAATGAAACGGGCAACACGGTCTGAGGCTGAACCTGGCGACATCGCGTTCGAGTTGGCCGTGCCCTTGGCTCGATCTCGGAAAATAATGGCCGTGCTCTTGCTCGTCGCCATGATCGTGCTCTTTCCAATAGATGGAGGGCGACGTTTATTCGGCATTGGAATGTAGACGCAAAAAAAAGTGAATGAAGAGAGAAACAACAAGTGAAGAAGGCATGATCAAGCAAACTCTCCTATCAAACTCCAGGAAAAATGTCATATTACTCGTAATCGGGATCGTGGTGTCCATCCTATCATTATCATCGTTTCCATGGCCCGCGAGCACCCGCACCACGAGGACCTTCGATCCGCCCATGTTGCGGGCTTCGACCGTGTACAATTACACCATGATCGAGAACGCGACGTTCCATTGGATCGACGTGACGAACGGGACTCGTGACAGCGTTTCTGACGATTCTCTCTTCGTGAGAGACCTCCCGTTCGATAACGGCTTCTCTCTCTTCGGCGACGGGAACGATGAACTCCGCATCTCGACAGAAGGATACGCTCTTTACGACTCAATAAATTATGGTTCGGTGATCAGCATACCGACAACCTCGTTACCCCACTCGATTATGCCTTTCTTCAGCCAGATGTACGTATTGTCCGGGTCGAGCGGTATTTTCCACGCGAGCCTTTCTAATCCGAACCGGTTCGTCGTGGAATGGAAAGAAGTGCGAGCAGATGGCACTGGCAATTTGATCGGTACATTCGAGATGGTGCTTTACGAGACCGGGTCGATCGTCTTCAATTACTTGTCGCTCGATAATGTGACGACCTACTCGTGCGGTCTCAATCATGGTTGCGACACCAGTTACTACGCCCGATCGACGAGCCTGGGGAACGGGACGAAAAATTATTCGATCCGGTTCAACCCCATGGAACCGCTTCCAAGCGCGATTCCCGACGAAGATTTCGAGTCGTACTCTGGTTCCATCACCTGGGCCTCGTCTCGCTGGGAAGGACCCAGGTGGTACGTCGAACGCAGGTGGAATAACAACCAGCTGCGCGTCGAACCGAGTTCCCGCAGCGCCGTGTATGACATGGTGGACTCGCCATCGGCGCCGGGCGCGTACAACATCTCCTTCAAGCTCGGCGTGATATATATAAGTTATAGCACGACGCATTTGAACGTGAGCATTATGGGCGTGGGAAATGGCAGCATCCAGCTGAAATTCGACATGCAATATGGAAGGATCTATAACCGCGTGAACGGTACGTGGAATTACTCGTCATGGTTCATGTGGGGGGACAACAACCACTTCACCATAGCGATGCTGGATAATTCCACGTTCAAGATCGTCTCCGATGGAAGGATGAGTGAATTGCTTCAGGTGACGAGTGAATTCGCGGGCCCGCTGCAGAATCTTGAGTTCACCGCTGGCTCTGGCGTGAATGTCTACCTCGATGACATCGATGTTTCCTGGACGATTGGCCCTGCCCCGCCACTTCCCGACATGAATTTCATTTCATTAATGGCAATGGTAGGAACTGCCGTGGGCGTAACTGTATTCTTGATCTGGTTTGTATCATACCACGGGAAAGCCGCGAATATGAGCAACCCGGCGTACAAGTCCCGTCCCGTGAAGAGAAAGGGGAACGGGAAGGAGATACCCATCGGAAAAAAGCAGTTATAAACAATAATTCTCATTTTTTCGACTTGGCCAAGATCCGCTCGACGAGCTGGCAATCGTAATCGGCGTCCTGCATGCAACCGAACCCGCATGCCACGAAATCATTGTCCTTGATGTTGTTGAAGCAAAAATTGAGTCCAATCTCTGGCTCCACGCGACCTGCAGCGAGCGGCTTGATGTTCAAGATTTGAATCCGCGTGTTCCGGATCGTGTTGATCATGTCAATGTCAATTCCCACTTTTTTATTGAATGCATAGAGCCGATCCGTGCCCATCTTATACACGAATCCGCTCTTCATAAATCCGGCATAGAGGGAACGCCAGCCCGGGATGCGGGAAATCGCCCGCATCGCTTTTCTCAAGCCTTGTATGGACGTCTTGCCCCCGAATTCCTTGGCGATGGCGATATTGTCGATAGTTCCCTCGAAAATGGGAACGCGGTCGGGTTCCTTCAGATCGAGGGTGGTCAATATTCGGTCACGAGCATTTATGGCAATACTTGTTTTCTCACTCAAGCTTCTTGAAGCTCACGAAACAAGCAAAGCAATCCAGATAATATTCCAGTTTTCAGTTTTCTTCGGTATCTTTTTTTAAAAGCAAACAGTACCTTACACCATAATTCATGCCCACTATTTCAAGATGATAAACGTGAAGTTAGGAAGGCAAAAGTCGAAAAAGGATGCAGCTGCATCGGAACAAGTCACTATTCATGATGAGAAAGATGTCATCGAGAATATTGTGAAAAAACGAGAAACAGGCTGGGACGAGGTCGGTTTCGCACGTCCCATCGGAGGCTTCTTCTACAACTACATTCTTTTCATCGTCGGAGCTTTAATCGTGCTCGCTATTGGAAGTACACTCCTACCCGCGATCGTCCCTTATCCAGAAATCTTTGGTTATTCCACGATCGTGACCGGTTATTTCCGACTGCTCTTCACGTTATTTGATGCAGGTCTTGGCGACGCGCTGGGTCGCTTTTTACCCGAATATCGCATCAAAAATCCCAAGCGGGCAATGGAATACATCAGTTTTTTTATCTGGTTCCAGATGATCACGGGTCTTGTTCAGGTAACCATGGTCGCCATGTTCGTGCTATACTGGCTTCCTCAGATGACGATTGCACACTTGGCCTGGATGATGCTCATCTATTCCACGGTGCAATTCCCGGGCATGTTGAGCGTGTTTGGCAATGTGCTCCGTTCTTATCAACAATTCGGCAAGATCCAGCTCATCAGTTTCCTTCAAGACACGCTGGTGCAAAACATCACGACGGTCGTCTTCACCCTCCTTCTCGGGTACGGTTTTAACAACGTGCCTGGAGTCGGCTTCGTCATGGGTGCATCGATTGGCTACATCGTCGGCCAATACGTGGATGATTTCCTCGCCCTCGCACTTGGGGCGAAGTTTTTCTCCGATGTGATGAAAACAACAGGTTTCACGGCGCTCGACGCGATGCGACCACGGTTCTCGAAGGCGGTCGTGAAAGAATCATTGGATTTTGGCTTGAAGACCATGATTGGCCCCACGTTCGGTACGTTCTTCGAGTTTTTCCGGCTCAACATCATGATCCTGCTCCTTCCGAGCTATTCCACGTGGGTGGGCTTGTTGAGCCTTGCAAAAGGCATCGCAGGGCTCGCGAACATCGCGGGACCGATGGCGAATTGGACGGGGATCTCCTTTTCGGAAGCGCATAACAATGGTAAGACCAACTTGACGTTTCATTACACGAAAAGTGCGTTGAAATGGATGACATTCATTAGCTTCTTCTTCTTGCCACAGATCTTGATCACGTTGCCCCCACTCTTGTTTTCCGCGGTCAAGATACTCGGGTCGGACTGGGTGCTGGCGATACCGCTGATAGCGCCCGCTTGCATCGAGCCGCTGCTCTCCACCTTCGATTCCATGCCGTTCTCGGTCATCGCAAAGGTGGGCAAGAAGCTCGGAACAAAGCAGAAGGATGGCAAGATAGAATACCAGGCCATGACCGGCCACCACATTCTCGAACGGCAAGGTTTTTCCATCCTGGAAACCTTGATGAGCTTCGGCGTGTTTCTCTTGTTCATCTGGCTTGCGCCATTTTTCGGTGGTGTATCGGTTTACACCTTCATCTTCGCGCCGATCCCTGTCAAAATCATTTTCGTGATCATCGGTTGGGCGTACATCAACAAGCGCATTGTCAAGCTCAAGATCAAGGACTGGATCGGTCAAGGCGTCATCGCGACGGGTATCGCCACGGGCTTGTTTTGCGTGTTCCTTGCCATTTTGACCTACGTGCTCTACCCAATCATGTACGATGCCACGCTAGCCGGTTTCAGGTCGGCAGATTGGAGCCGGAACATCGCCGAGTACCTTGCTCTACTTCCAGGGATCTTGATCATCCTCGCCGCGCTCTTGGTGTTTCCCGCTTGCATCTTCGCACCGTTATACTCAACATTTGGAGGGTGGGACGATTATAGTCTCGAAGATTTCCGCAAGGCAGCCCAATTAAGCGGCCCTAGCAAGGGGATCACGATGATGATGTACAATGTATCGAAGTTCTTCCATGATCGCTCGCCCTGGAAAAATAAGTTTGCGTTCAAGAACACGG
>Ga0315277_10001674_pt1 | contig 31815 bp, 26 predicted proteins | sample YL17G05_15_MG_FD_203695 | JGI IMG/M metagenome (GOLD analysis project Ga0315277, IMG submission 203695) | Sediment microbial communities from Yellowstone Lake, YNP, Wyoming, USA - YL17G05_15 | ecosystem: Environmental > Aquatic > Freshwater > Lake > Sediment | place: USA: Wyoming | collected...
CAGCTGGATGTATTTCCAACAATGGTTGCGCGGTCCCGTGATGGATCGTTCAGAGCCGCGCGCGAAGCGAGCTGGGATGATGAACAGTATGGTGTCACATCCCCGCTCCCTGCCGGCCGCGGCTCTGAATACTTGTTGATGAGGCAACGGCCGCAATAATGGCCGCACAAAAACTCTGTCAAAACAGCAGAGTTTTACCTGTTTGTTGCACAGAGATCGCGGACCCTGTTGTGTTGTATACTCGTCGCTAAATTGAAAGGATGAACGGAATCATGACTGAACTCGATCGCAGGCAGTTTCTAAGGATGTCCGCAGTTGCCGGCGCAGTCACTGCGCTCGCAGGTACCCATCTCATGGGCGCGGGAAAGCCGATGCGGCTCGGCCTGTTCGTGGGCATTGAAAAGGACCCGGCCGCCGCGCTTGCAAGAGTCCACGACCTGGGATTTCCCACTTGCCAGGTGGCCGTTGAGGAATTCTCGCCGGCTATTGAAACTGGGCTGAGAAATGCGATGCAGAAGTACGGAATCGAGGTCACGGCCCTGGATTCCCTGGGGCCCGGCCCGCACGTTTGGGATTTCTACCAGGGGCCGCTAACCATCGGCCTTGTGCCACGCCAGTATCGGCGACAGAGAATCGATCACTTCAAAAAAGCTTCCGACTTTGCGAAGAAGCTCGAGATTCCTGCGTTTCATACTCACAATGGCTTTATCCCGGAAAATCCTAACGATCCGGTTTATAAAGAAACCGTGGAAGCGATCCGTGAGGTTGCCTCGTACTGCAAAACCAACGGCCAGATGGTGCTGTACGAAACGGGGCAAGAATCCCCGACCACGCTGCTCCGTACGATTCAGGATGTCGGCGTGGACAACCAGTTTGTCAATCTCGACACGGCAAACCTGATTCTTTACGGCAATGGAAATCCAGTGGATGCGCTGGATGTTATCGGGAAGCTGGTGCGAGGGGTGCACGCCAAGGACGGATTCTTCCCGACCGATCCCAAGGAGCTGGGGAAAGAGGTTCCCATCGGGCAGGGAAAAGTGGACTTCCCCAAGCTGATTCAGCGGCTTAAAGAGCTGGGCTATACGGGCGCCATCACGATTGAGCGCGAGATCTCCGGTCCCAAGCAGGTCGAAGACATAAAAAGGTCCAAAGCCTATCTGGAAAAACTGGTCGGATAGTCAGCCAGCGCGGAGAGAAGCAGGCAGAAGGCAGTAAGCAGCAGGCAGTAAAAGCTCTGAAAGAAAAAACATCTGGGTTAGATACTGCCTCCTGCCATCTGCCTGCTTGAAATCAGATTCGAAAGTCTTTCAGGACTGATTGCCTGCCACCGTTTTGGTTGCGGCCATGTGGCCGCGCTAGGTCTCCGTGGTGACACTCTGTTCCTTCTTGCTTTGTTGCTAAGAGTTGTCGTAGGTTGTTTCTGTTGCATGGTTTGTCAGTTCATTAGGGCCGGCACTTTCCCCCAGCCATGCAGAAAGGAAATATGGATAAGAGGATTCTAGAACTCGCCCTCGAGACTTTGGTCTCACGAAGGAATGCAATCGAAGCAGAGATAGCTGAAATTCGCGCTGAACTCGAAGGGCGCCCTCCATCGGTTGGACCCTCCTCAAAAGCTGCGTCCGTTACCAGGAGACGCCGACCTCGAACCGCCGCTGAGCGCAAGGCCCAGAGCCAACGAATGAAGGCTTACTGGGCAAAGAGGCGGGCAGAAGCTGCCAAAAAGGCAGCTGCAGCCACAACTGCTGTGAAGCGGCCGAAGGCCGGAAAGTAGTTGCATCTCTGGGAGTAGCTTCTTCTCTGAGCCACAGGAAAAGCAGGCAGAGGTCTACCTTTCATACTGCTCTTTCTCGCTATATAGAGCCGCCGGCGCTCCTGCAAGAAATTCCGAAACTTTGCGTCAAAGCATTCAACTGTATATACTGTATTTTATCGTTTTCGGGTGGCGGATCGTATCCATCTCGGTATGAGCGGGAGTTGCTTCACCTTCTGTTACTTGGGCTTGACACGTTCTTCGATTTGAAGGATGCGGCTCGGGAGCATCCGCAATCGGGTGCAAAAGGCACTATCCAACATGAAGCGGCAGATCTTCCTGGTAAAGGTGATCCTGGTTGCCTTTTTCTCATGCTCCGTGTGCCTTCCCTTAGATCACACCTGCCTTGAGGCCGTTGCTTCCTCGATCAGGACACCGGCGAGGCAGGCAGCCGCTTCCCTCGGCGTCCACGGTTTCCGCTCGCCCTCGAGCACAATCAAGCCTTACGCGCCCAGCGGCTCAACATCGAGCAGGCGCGGGCCAATGAGATCACCGCAGCGCTCAAGCCCAATCCGGTTTTTAACAATGTCAACGAGGACTTCCAGATTTTCAATCCGAGTAACCTGACGCTCGACAACCTCAAGACTAACCAGGAGTTCGCCAATTCAGTCACTTACACCCTCGAGCGCGGGGGGAAGAGACAGAAGCGTATTCAGGTTGCCCAGGACACCACCGACGTAACCGCAAAAAGTGTCACCGATGCCGAGCGGCAGTTGCGCTTCCAGGTGGCGCAGGCCTTCATCAACGTTCTCCTGGCCAAGTCCAACCTGGAATTTGCCAGGGAGGATCTCAACAACTTCACAAAGGTAGTGGAAATCAACAGGAGCCGGCTGGCAGTGGGGGACATATCGGAAGCCGACTACTTGAAGATTGCGCGGCATGATCCTGGTCCTGATAATCCTGGGATTGCTGCTGTTCAGCGTGCGCACAGCCTTGATCGTGGCAGTGACCATTCCTTTTTCTCTGTTTTTTTCGTTCATCTGTCTCGATCTGAACAAAATTCCGGCTAATCTCCTCTCCATCGGCGCCATCGACTTCGGCATCATCGTGGACGGTGCGGTTGTCATGGTGGAAAACATCTTCCGGGAACTCGCACTGCGTCACGGGCAGGAGTACAAATTGCTCGATGTCATCCGCGCCGCGGCACGGGATGTCGAGCGTCCCATCTTCTACGCGATCGCCGTGATTATCGCGGGCTATCTTCCCATCTATGCCCTGACCGGGCCGTCCGGACGATTGTTTCACCCGATGGCCGACACTATGTCATTCGCGCTGGTGGGTTCGCTCATCTGCTCCCTGACTCTCCTGCCTGTCCTTTGCGCCTACTTCCTGCGCAAGCACGTCAAGGAACCACACATCTCGGTCTATGAATGGTTCCGTGACATGTATGGCTATTTGCTGGGCTGGTGCCTGCGGTACCGAGCATTGGCCATGATCCTCTTCTTGAGCATTTTTGGTGCCTCTCTTCTCCTTATTCCTGGGATCGGTGCGGAGTTCATGCCTCACCTCGACGAGGGAGCACTCTGGGTGCGTGCCACGACGCCCTACACCATCTCTTTCGATGAAGCTTCCAAGCTGGCGCCTCAGATTCGTCAGGTCCTGACAAGTTTCCCCCAGACAACCAATGTGGCCAATGAACTGGGTCGCCCCGACGACGGCACCGATCCCACCGGATTCTTCAACGACGAGTTCAACGTCGGCTTGAAGCCTTATGACGATCCTGCTTGGAAGGGTGCAATTCAGACCAAAGCGCTCCCGATCGGATATTCCTTCGATTGGGGCGGGGAATACAAAGACTACCTGGCGGCGCGAGCGCAATTGAAAATCATCATGCCCCTGACGGTCCTGCTGATCATGCTCATACTTTTTGCGCTTTACAGCAACCTCAAGTTTCCTCTGATCATCATGTTCAGCGTCCTGGTCACGGAGCCGGTAGGTGGGCTGCTGGCGCTGAGATTAACCCACACCCATTTCAGTGTCTCATCGGGACTAGGGTTCGTGGCTTTGATGGGCGTAGCGGTGCAGACCAGCGTCATTCTCTACTCTTTCATCAACAAGCTGCGACTCGAAGGGATGGCCCAGCGCGCAGGGCGCGTTCAGCTTTGACCAGAAAACCTTGTGATTCAGCCCTCATGCCGGAATTGCCTCTTCTCTGACATTAAGGAAGAATAGAGTCTGATCTTCGCGCCATTTCCTATCTGAGGTGTAAACACAGCTGATGCTAAGTTCATGCTTCAGGGACAGCCCCGAAACAAGTTCGCTGCATGTGTCGACCTCGTGCGCGTACTTTTCAATCCTGTCCAAGACTATCAGCACGTCGATGTCCGACTCTTCGTCCGCCTCATCCCGAGCGTATGAACCGAACAAATATATGCTTTTCAATCTCTCACCATACAGGGAGAGGAGGCCACTTTTCATCTCTTGGAGGATCTGCTGGACCTTCGCGTTCATTTGCATGGATTATAGGATGTTTTATCAAGCTTGAGCGAGTCAAAACAGTAGCAATGGCACGTTGGGGGTCAGAGACGGCGGGTTAAACCTTGTCACAGGTACTGACAGGGGATTTGTCTGCGCGGCGCCTCGTCTACCGGGTGTAGAATTCGCACACAGCGACTCCGGAGTCATCATGTCCGGACCCCGGAGGTGTCCAGGAGGATTTTTCTCTAAGAAAGACGCTGTTCCTTGTTTGCCAAGTAGGGCGCTTTGGCTGTTGCGCTACGTCGCTGCCAGCCAGGCTGATCGAGGTGCTGCCGTGACCTCGACCAAGACGAACCAGTCGTCCGCCGGACCCAGCGGCCCGATCTTCATCTCCCATGCCAGCGCAGATGACGCTTTCGTCAAGTAACTCCGCGAGGCGCTCGAAGCCCAGCATTATCCCGTCTGGGTAGACTCCCGCAACCTGCGCGCCAGGTCATTGTCGTGCTCAGCCGCGACACGGTGAACTCGCGCTGGGTCCGGCGCGAAATCGAGAAGGCGCTCGATGTCGAAAGGCGCCGCCAGGCCGAAGGCTACCGCGTCATCCCGTTACTTCTGCCCGGGCTCACGCCCGCCGCGCTGGAAAACTGGTTCGAGGAGGAACCCCTCGCTGTTCCGATCCAGCTCGGCCCCGGCAGTCTTAGCGAAGCCTTGCCCGCCATCCTCGCTGCTCTGGGCGAACGCCTGCCAACCGACCACGAACCCCCGGCACAGCCCGCCACGCCGCCGCTCGAAGAGCTAGTTCTCACCCTCACCGATCCGAAAACCGAAGCCCGCGACGGCAAACGCCGCGTCACCGCCATCGCCACGCTGGCCTACGAACCCGCCGCCGCCACCGAACTGCTTGCGCTGCCGTGGGAACTGCTGCACGACGGCCACGGCTGGCTGTTTCAGGGCAAGCGCCCCGCGCGCGTCCGCCGCCGCCTGCCGAATCGGCGAGAACAAGGAGCCCGCGCCACAGCGCTGCCCATCCGCATCCTGCTCGTCAGTCCCCGGCCGGAGCACGACGGCAAAGGCCAAGACATTGGCTACATTGACCATCGTGTCAGCGCCCGACCGCTCCTCGAAGCTGTGGAGAACCTTGGCGAACTTGTGCAGCTTACCGTCCTGACGCCGCCCACCTATGCCGCGCTCAACCAGGCCCTCCAAGCCGCCGCCGACCGCCAGGAACCGTTCGACGTGGTCCATTTCGACGGCCACGGCGTCTATGATCGCCGGATCGGCCTGGGCGGACTTTGCTTCGAAGACCCGAAGGACGCCAGCTTGCTGGAGAAGCGCGTGATGGAGTTCATTGACGCATCCAAGCTCGCCGGGCTGTTCCGTCAACACCGCGTCCCGCTGGTGTTCCTCGAAGCCTGCCAGACAGCACAGGCAGAGTTGGATCCCACGGCATCCGTGGCTGCGCGCCTGCTCGAAGAAGGGGTCACCTCAGTCGTGGCGATGAGCCACAGCGTGCTGGTCGAGACGGCCCGACGTTTTGTGCAGGCGTTTTACGCCGAGCTGGCCCGCGGCGCGCGCGTCGGGCGGGCGATGTTGGCCGGGCAGCGCGCGCTCCACGACGACACATGGCGAGGCAAGATCATGGGCGCGGGCGACCTGCGACTCCAGGACTGGTTCGTGCCCGTCATCTACCAGGAAAAACAAGACCCGCAGCTCATCACAAAGATACCGGCGAAGGAAGTCCAGCATCTTGAGGCGAAGAAGCGCAAGCTCAGCCTCGGCGCGTTGCCGGACGAACCGCCCCACAAGTTTCAAGGCCGCAGCCGCGAACTGCTCGCTCTCGAACGCCTCCTGCACCGCCAGCCGTGGGCCGTGGTGCGTGGTGGCGGAGGCGCGGGCAAAACCACACTCGCCGCCGAACTAGCCCGCTGGCTCACCCGCACCGGACGCTTTGAACGCGCGGCCTTCGTGAGCCTTGAACACCATCGCGATGCCCGCGCCATGCTCGACACCCTCGGCCATCAACTCCTGCCCGACGGCGACAAGTACTCCGTCGCCCAGTTTGATAACTTCGACAAAGCCCTTAAACCCCTCGAGCGCGCTCTCGCCGACCACCCTACCATCGTCGTCATCGACAACGTGGAGAGCATTCTGCCCACTCGGGAGTCTGGCATTTCCAATCCGCAATCCAAGGAAGTCCTCTCCCTTTGCCAGCGTCTTCTTGAGGCCAGCCAAGAGACGCGCTTAGTCTTCACCAGCCGCGAATCGCTGCCTGAGCCGTTTGATCACCGGGGACGCGAACGCGAACTGGGTGCGCTTGACCGGCAGGATGCCATCGAGCTCGTCAGCGAGGTGATGAAGCAGAACGGCTGGACCCCACCCGCCACCGATGCCGGCAGCACGGCGCAGGAAATCACGGACCTCGTGGATGCCGTGAACTGCCATGCCCGTGCGATGGTGTTGCTGGCCCGCGAGGTGGCCCGGCGCGGCGTGAAGGCCACCACCGCCAACCTACGCGCCCTCATGGCCGACTTGGAGCGAAAACACCCCGGCGACCGCGAAAACTCACTCTACGCCAGTGTGGAACTCTCTCTGCGCCGCCTCTCACCTGAATCGCGCCGGCGTGTCAAAAAGCTGGGCGCATGCCACGGAGGGGTCCACTTGTTTGTTGTCGACATTCTCCTCGAAAGCGGGCCAGATGCCGTGAAGAAACTCGCGGCCGAGCTGATCGAAGTCGGCTTGGGCGAAAACATGGGCTACAGTCATCTACGCCTTGATCCCGGCCTTCCACCGTATGTGCTCAGCGAAATGACGGCTGAAGAAGCTACCGCCACCCGCGTTCGCTGGGCCGAAGCGATGGCTAAACTGACGGGCCACCTCGGAGAGGAATTCAAGGACCCTCGACTCGCCACGCACCTGGCGCTTCTTGAATTGCCCAACCTTCTCGCAATGCTGGAATGGTTCCAGGACCGCTGGCCCCCGGAACGCGTGGTAGTCCTGGCTCAGGGCGTGGAAAGCCTGATCGCAAATCTAAGCCAACCCCAGGCTCTCGCCGTGGCTACGCGAGTGCGGGAGCATGCTGCGCAGAAACTCGGCGAATGGAGCCACGCCCGCTACCTGGCCGAGTCGTCCAATATTGACCGGCTGCTGGAAAGCAGCGACCTGCCAGCTGCCCACGATGCTGCAGAGCATCTCCTGCAGCGCAGCCTCGCATCAGGAGAATCTGCCTATCCTGAAGCGGCTTACGACCTTGCGTATGCGCATTGGACGTTGGGAAAGGTGTTGCAGGAGTGTGGGGCGGTCGAAGCCGCATTGACGCCGTTGGGGGAGGCGCAAGGCCGTTTTCAGCGCCTCGCTGATGCGGGCAATGCCACCGCCGAGCGCATGGTTGCCGTCACTATCGCTCAGAAGGCAGACGGCCTCACCAATTTGGGGCATCTTGATGAGGCTGCGGCTGAGCACGAGAAGGGGATCCAACTGGCTAAAAGACCGGGCGACCGCAGGCAAGTCGCCGCTGGGATGACCGGACTTGGAGCGGTGCGATTTTGGCAGCAGCGATACTGTGAGGCGCTGGAGATTTACACCGATGCGATCGACACCTTCACGGCGCTTGGTGAACCGCGCACAGCGGCCGCGGTTTGGCACGGTATAGGGATGGTGCATCATAAAGCCGGCTGGTTTGAATCCGCCGAGCAGGCCTATCGCCAGTCTCTGGCGATCCAAGTGCGCGAGAACAACCTTCCCGGACAGGCATCCAGCCTTAATCAACTGGGGATTCTCTACGATGAGATGCGACGGCTGGAGGAGGCGGCCATGCTTTACCGGCAATCCGCTGAGGCCCAGGTGCGGCTCCACGACCTCACCGGTGAAGGCAGGGCTCGAAACAACTTGGCCAACACACTTATCAAACTGCATCGCTACGACGAAGCCAGGCAGGAACTCCAGCGGGCGATTGAGTGCGATAAGCCGTTCGGCCACGCGGCCCAACCGTGGATGCCTTGGGCGAATCTTGAAAACCTTGAGCGGGCCACCGGCCATGCCGAGGCCGCCTTGGACGCTCGACAATAGGCGATCCAGACCTATCTGGCCCATCGCCGCGCCGGCGGCGCCAGCCAGAGCAACTACGCGCAACTCTTCGATCTTGTAGCCCAAGCCATTCAGCAGAGCCTGGCACGCGAGGCCAGCCAGTCCCTCGCCCAACTGGCCGGTCGCCCCGACTCGTCGCCATTCCTTAAGACCTTGATCGCCAAACTCCAATCCCTGCTTGCCGCCGACCGCGACCCCGCCCTCGCCGCAGATCCTGATCTCCACTACCTGGACGCGACCGATCTGCAACTGCTGCTGGAATCCCTCCGTTTGTAGCTGCCGATTTTCCTTTTTGGGGTCGCGTACTGGAGGATCGGGAACTGACCGCGACAAAAAATCCGAGACCTGGAAAAGAGCGAGCGGCGTCACTCCGAAGTCCATGGATTTATGATGTCCCTCACCGAAGACTTGAAGTTTGAAACACTGCGAGTGACCAGGGTTAAGCTATGAACTTCGGCTGTTGCGGCGAGGAACGCGTCCATGACGCTAGTGGGCCGCCCAGCGGCCTCGCTGCGTGCCACAACCTTTCCCCAAACGTCGGCGACAGTGCCGTCAATAGGCAAGACTCGTCCCTGGAAGCGCAGCGGCAACTCGTTCTGCAACCATTCATCAATCCGGTTCCGCCGGCTACCCGCCGCCATTCGTTCAATCCCATGGCGCAGTTCGGCCAGGGTGATGACACTGATGAACACACGGTCCTCATCGGCCTCCGCCAGCCAGGCGACGACGCCGGAATTGGGGCGCAACTTCACCCACTCCGAAACGACGTTGGTGTCGAGAAGGAAGCTCATATATTAACCTCGCGCGGCCGATGCTTGACACGCCGAGCCATCAGCCCTGATCCTCGGAGCGGAGAGGAAGCGAAAAAGTCCGCGAGGTTGCCGATGCGCTTTGTTTTTCGATCCCATTCTTCTGCTGCCACGATAACCACTGCAGTGCGGCCGCTGCGCGTAATGGTCTGCGGCCCGTCCGATTGTGCCCGCTTAATCACTTCGCTGAACTTCGCCTTCGCCGCCGCAACAGTCCAGATGTTCGTGCTCATGACTTGTCCTCCCAATGGAAGGTCACGATAGTCATAATAGTCATTATCAACCTTCGAATCAAGGGGCAAGAGAGCGAAGCGAGCGATATATGTGGACATGATTCGATACCTTTTCAAGCACAGATCAGAAAAGCCTGGAGAGGAGAGAAATCTGCCCTCATGCTGTGTCCTCTGTGATCTCTTTGGTGGTGCGCTGCAGTCTCCTCCTGGTGCTCAGCACCCAGCGGCGCCTCCTGCTCGAGGCAAAGCCTTTTCGCAAGTGCCCGAGGATGTGAAAGATTCGGCGAATTCGATTGTAGGTGGCGAGTTCCATGTTCTCGCTCAAGTGCAATCCCCAGACCAAGCCGAGGGACTATGCTTAGCCCTCAATCTATGTCCGGATGATGCTTCCTAAAGCCGGCGCAGCGATAGAGAATCGGGGTGGCCCGAGAGTCCAAAGCCACCATGGCACGAGCGGATCGGAGGGCTAGAATACTGCGTGGCACTCACAGATAAAGATCACAGCCACAGGTTTCCCCGCTCGAAGGCAAACGGCACATTCAGACGGCTCCGGATCCCCTCGAGAATCCAATCGTCTCCTCCCTGCTTCATCAGAGACTCCGACCTGATCCTCAAAGTTAGAGGGTAGGTCCTGGGGCCGACCAAATCCAACCTGATCACGTGATAAGTGCCCATGGAGTAATGATCTCGGACCGCAACTTCCCAACGAATGCCGTCTATCTCAATTCTCTTCCCCTGCAGTGCGTTCTTGAACATAGTCTTCGCCTTGTGACAGAAGACACCCCAGCTTCAAGAACGTAAAGCATCGAATCCCGCCTACCAGATTTTATCGATGGCACAATTGTGCCATTCCTTTTGGCACAAGCCTCCTAACTTCCGGGTATTCCATATGGTCCACAAGTGCCATGAAAATTGGTCTTGTTGCGCTATTTTCTTGAGGGCCGAATTCCTTTACATTAGACGTGTTAATGAACTGAGAATAGAGACCAGGGAGACCCCTTAACCTAAGGACTCGGTGGAATGAGATCGATACGCACAGCGTACATCAGCACTATCACAGCGCTTGGTGCTGCCGTCGTCGCGCTGTCCATCTACAGGGTGATCCAAAACGCCGTGAGCTATGAGTGGCTTATCCTGGCTTATCTCACCATTCTCACCGGCGCCTTTACCATTAAGATCCCTCGTGTCAACTCCAAGTTCTCTGCCTCTGACACCTTCATCTTTATCAACACTATCCTTTTCGGTACGGCGGCCGGAGTACTCACAGCAGCTCTCGACGGCGCCATCGGATCCATCCGCTGCAGGACCACCTCGCGACGTATACAGACAATACCCTTCAATACGGCAGTCCTGGGGCTCTCCGTCTTCGCCGCAGGCGAACTTTTCTTCAGAATGCTCGGGGCAGGGCCCCTATTCCAGGGACATTCGATGACTGTCCTCGCACTCGTTCTGCCCTTGATCCTGTCCGCTCTCGTCTACTATCTATGCAACTCCCTATTCGTCGCGGCGATGCTTGCCCTGGAAAGCGGCGAAAATACCTTTCGCCTCTGGCGGGAAGGCTTGTTCACTACCTTGGGAATCACTTTGGCGGGCGCGGCTGCAGGAGCCCTGATCGCCTTCAGCGTGCGCTCGATCACGCCGCTGACGCTTCTTGTAGTTGTGCCTATCCTGGTCATCTTTTATTTCATAAACACGGTTTACCTGGCGCCTGCGACAGACACCAGTGCGCCAGCTGATACATACAACCTGTTGGTGACGCTCCGCCCAGCCTATCGACGCTTCCATTACTTCATGGTGGTTGTCGGCCTGGGATTTATTGTTCTCCTCCTGTGCAACGTGCTCAGGGAGAAAATGAGTTATCCGTGGATGATTGTAGCGTTGCTCGCGGCGTTGGCAGGCCTCATCACCGTCAAAATGCCAGGAGTCGATATCAGGTTCTCGCTCGCCGACATCTTTGTGTTTGCGAACACCATCCTTTTCGGCCCCGTTGTAGGCGGCATCACCGCCGCCCTCGATGGGTTTGCATGCTCGATGCGATGCCAGACCAAAGCCCGAAGGATGGAATTCGCCCTGTTTAACATCGCGGGCATGGCCGTTTCCGCGTACATTGCCGGCGAGCTGTTCTTCCGGATACTGCGGCACGGCCCAGTGTACCGGGACCACGCCATAACTTTTGGACAGACTTTCCTTCCTGCTCTGGTGCTCGCGATCTCCTACTACGTTCTTAACACCATGGGGGTAGCGATCATGGTCGCCCTTCAGGCACATGAGAAGGTTTTCCGGGTTTGGCGGGAAAACCTGCTGTGGGGCATGACAACCGACGTCAACTGTGCTTTCGGCGCGGTTTTTGTCGCTTCAGGCATAATGACGATCACGCCCATGATCGCAATTGGTGTTCTGCTCATTCTGGTGGTGGTCTACGTCAGCCTCAGAGCTTCTGTGGGGAGAATGCCACAGGGAATAGGACCATCTGGCATGAATGAGCAGGGTTAACCGGCTGTTGTTGATCACATCTCCGTGTAGAAACAACCGCTGCAACGCCTGATGTCGAAGGAGAAGAGGCGGCGGACTCCCTCATCAAGCGGGATCCGCCGCTTCGGCGTTTTGGAAGCCACACCTTATTCGTATCTCAGCGCCACCCTTGGGTCCACCCTTGTGCCGCACAGTGCCGCGTAATACCAGGCCACAAGCGTCACACCTGCGAGGAAATCAGCCAGATATCGGTGCCGAGCGCCCAATTGTCGAGGTCCCGAGTGGACAGTCGAGCAGGGTGCTGAGCAAACGCCGCGGTTACTGCGCCGATTCGCGGGGCTGCACGCGAGTCCCCTCGCGCAGTTCGTCTGTGCCACGGCGGACGATGAGGTCTCCATCGCGTAGTGCTCCGTGAACCTCCACCAGATCGCCGGCCGCCGCACCGCGCGTCACCGTCACCCACTCCGCCACGCCGTTGTTTACCCGAATCACGAACTGTCGTTCATTGGTGGTGACTATGCTTGTCGCGGGCACCAGCACGCTCGCCCGGGCGCTTCTCACCGGCCATTGCGCCTGCGCGTACATGCCGGGCGCCAGGCGGAGGTTGGGATTCAATACGTCAAGTTCGGCAGGCATCGTGCGCGTTTTCAAGTCGAGCGAGTGGACGATGCGGGCCACCACTCCATAGAACGTCTCGGCCGGGTAGGCCGGCACGGTGAACGGCACCCGGGCGCCCATCACAATGCCTCCTGCGTCGGCCTCCGGAACTGCGATCACCAGGCGCAAGCGTGAGTTGTCCTCGAGGCGCAGCATTGGTGTCGCGGATGAGCCAGCCGCCGGCCCCACCAGCGCTCCGGGGTGCACAAGCCGGGTGGTAATCACGCCGTCGAACGGCGCCGTGACTTTCAGGTAGCCCTCCAGATCTTTTAACGACTGGGCCGAGGCTCGGGCCGCACGGCTCGAGTTTTCTAATGCCTGCACGAGCGCGGGCCGCGTCGGCTCCCGGCCGCAACCCGTTTTGAGCCAGGGCGTCCGTCACCTGATAGAGCACTCGCGCCCTCTCCAGACCGGTACGCGCGGCAATCACGACCTGTTGCGATGCGAGCAGGGTGAGAAACGAATCCGCCGCTCCGGTACCGACCTGGAGGCGGGTAACGCCCGCTCCAGCTTCCGCGCGACCCCGGCTCGATTCGGCAGCCTCCACGTTTGCTCGGCGGAGGCCGAAATCAAAAGGCTCCCACGAGACCAGTAACCCGGCGGCGCTTCCCCACACGTTCGTGAAGTTGTTCGTGCCGAGTACGGGGCCAGAAATTGATGGAATGACCCCCTGCGGCAGCAGTAGACCGAAAACACTGTTCCGCGTCGCGCGGTTGATTTGCCCGAGAAAATCCGCCCGCGGCAGATAGGCCGTCCGCGCGAGATTGATTCCCGCCGCGGCGGCCGAAACCTGCTTCAGTGAGAATGGTCAGCGCGGCTTGATCTGCCCGTGATTCCGCGAGGTAGGCGACTCTCATGTTCCCGCCGGCACACCACCGAGGACACCGCTGTACCAGACCTCGCTCAATGGCGCGTCGCCCAAGATCTCCTCCAGATCAGCGCGGTCGGAGAGACGCGAAAACTTGGCCTCCAGACCTACCTTTTCCGCGATCACGATTTCATCAGGATGGTCGCGGAAAAGATCGAGGAAGTAAGGATTGTGGGTCGTGGCGATGACCTGCACAGGTTCCCGCTTCTCATCGGAACCTTCCGGGTAAGCCAATCGGTAAAGGGCATCCCGCACGTCGCGGAGCAGACGGGGATGCAGCCCATGGTCCGGCTCTTCAAGGCAGACGATGGATGGCGGTTCGGGCAGGTAGGCGATAGTCAGCAAGGCAAGCGCGATGAGGGTACCATGTGAAAGGTCTGCGGCCTTGATGACATGGTGGCCTTCACCTGTATGCAGAGCCAAAGAGCGGACACCGGTGCCAGGCGTTTCAAAGAGAATTCGATCGAATTCTGGAATCCAGCGACCTATCTGATCGTTGAGTGCCTCAAACCGCTCGGGATTCTGATCACGAAGGCGGTCGAGAACCCCAGCCAGATTGGCACCATTGGGAGCCAGCTCAATCGAAGGCTGGAGCTGGACAGGAGCAGCGATCGCGTTCGCATCCAGCGAGAAGACCCTAGCGCGGGCCAGAGCATTGCGGGGCTTGTCATGCCGTCTCAATTGGTTTCCGCCGCCGGGCGAGAACGCAGGCATTACAATACCGCTAAAGTCCTGGAGCGTCACGATGTAGTCGTTGTTCTCTTCTTTCCACCTTGCCGTCAGTTTGACTGGGATAGAATCCGGCGTGCTTGCGCTGCGAACGTCAAAAAACTGAAGCTGGTGCGGATCCTGCAATGCGAGAATCGCCGTCAGTGCGGTGCTTTTGCCGCTTCCATTCGCGCTGACAATGAGCGTGAACCGGCTGAGCTGAAGTGTGGTATCGCGCAGCGCTTTGAAATTCTCGAATTTGATTGATTCAATCATAAATGCCGCACAATGAGGCAAGTTTGCCCATCAGTCCAACTGAATTCCAGCACTTTGGCTGATACTATTTAAGTCGGATTGGCTGGAGCGCCTTATCATGAGGTATCGACCACGGATAGACTGGTCGATCAAGTGCTCCAGATGTTCACCGTTGAGGATCGAAATGCCTTCATCCGTGGCGAGCCAGAGCCTGTTTCGGTATCGTTCGATGAAGTTCACCACATCAGTTGTTCCATTCAGCGGACGATAAAAACTGGATTTTGTAGACCTGACACCTCGTTCTTGATGGTTACTTTTCCAGATCCACGATCGCCTGATAGGCGAGCTGCCTGAATTGTTTCGCGATTGCAAACTGGTCCATGAAATTCTGGATCATGAAAACACCGATCATTTGTTCCTTGGGATCAATCCAGAATACGGTGCCTGCAGCGCCGGCCCAGTAGTATTCCCCTGCCGATCCGATTGAACCTGTCTGGCCAGGCCCCAAGCTAACAGCGAAGGTCAGGCCGAATCCAAAGCCTGCTGCGAGCGCGCCTCCGGCCCGGGGCAGGGAGCCCAGATGGTCGGAGCGCATCAATTCGACCGTTTTGGGACTCAAGATGCGTGCCCCACCCAGTTCTCCGCCGTTCAAGAGCATTTGAATGAAGCGGCCATAATCCATGGTGGTCGAAGCCAGCCCGGCGCCGCCCATAAAAACATCTGGTTTTTTCTTGTAGCCGTCCTGCTGTATCGCGTCGGTCGAACGGCTGACCGTTCCGTCACGATTGGGAGAGTAAAGGACCGCGAGCCTGTCCCACTTTGCTTCCGGCACGTAGAAGCCGGTATCTCCCATATGCAGCGGCTCGAAAATCCGATCGGCGAAAAACTGATCCAGCGATTGACCGGAGACGACCTCCACGAGCCTGCCCAACACATCGATCGAGAGACCATAATTGAATGTAGTCCCAGGCTGGTATAACAGCGGCACCGTGGCCAGGCGTTTCATCATTTCCGCGAGTGTGAGTCCCTCGCGAGCCACACCCTGTATTCCCAATTGCCGATAGATCAGTTCCCCCTTCTGATCGCGAGGTCCGGCGTAGTCAAGGCCTGAAGTATGGCGCAGCAAATCCAGGATGGTAGTGGGGCGCTCGGCAGGCACCGTATAAAAAATGCGCCTTCCCGCGGCAGCATCCGTCTTTTCCACCGCTACCTTCATGTCACTGAATTCCGGCAGGTACTTCGAGACCGGATCGGACAGAGAGAACCGGCCCTCTTCGTAGAGGATCATTACAGCGACAGCTGTCACCGCTTTGGTCATAGAGTAGAGCCGGACGATGGTGTCCTTGCGCATCGGCTTGGCTGCTTCCCTGTCCGCCATGCCCCAGCTTTCAAAGTACGCAATCTTGCCCCTGCGGGCGATCAGACCAATCCCACCTGCCATCTCGTCTTTGGCAATGTGCTTTTCCATTGCCGGTTTGATTCTCTCCAGGCGATCCTGTGAGAATCCTACTTGCTGCGCAGGGATCTCAGGGAGCACTTGCGCGAGCGAAGGGACTGCAAGCGCCACAAAAGCCGCAATCCAAAAGACTGTCTTCTTCATACGGGTTCTCCTGCTCTTTTTCGCAATTCGCAAAAGCCGCTCGGACAACTTGATTTGAACTACAATGTCGTCGGTCGCCTTGATTATATCACCAGCGTAAACAGATACGCTGCGCCGCATGGCGGACGCTCAGATTATGAGAAATACGGCGAGCTGATCCGGTGGGCCATCTGATGAGGAGAAAAATCAGATCGCGCCCCTCGAATCTCCAGCGAAGAGAACGTGAGATAACCGCCGGAGCTTTCCTATGACGTGGATCGACCTTCGAAAAGGAGTGTGCATGACTCGATATAGCCGTTTGCTGCTCGCTGGTCTTTTCATAATCGCAGTCGCGGTCTCTCCACTCGCATCCCAAACGCCTCCTGGGGCCCCACCGGACCTCGACGCCTATGTCCAGCGAGCGATGAAGACCTTCGAAGTACCAGGAATTGCTCTCGCAATAGTCAAAGACGAGGGGGTCGTTACCGCAAAGGGGTACGGAATTCGCAAAATGGGCGACCAAACCCCGGTTGATGCGAGAACGCTGTTCGGGATCGCGTCCAACACGAAAGTCTTCACTGCGACGGCGCTCGGCTTGCTGGTCGAAGAGGGTAAGATTAAGTGGGACGCGCCGGTGATTCAGTACGTGCCGTGGTTCCAGATGTGGGATCCGTTCGTTGCGCGTGAGCTCACGGTCCGCGATCTCCTCGTGCACCGGAGCGGCCTGGGCCTCGGTGCGGGCGACCTGCTCTGGTGGCCGGCGTCCACTTACGACCGAAAGGAGATCGCCCGTCGTCTGCGCTACATTCGACCGGCAACCAGCTTCCGCAGCGCCTATGCTTACGACAACGTTCTCTACCTCATTGCCGGCGAAGTCATCGAAGCAGTGAGCGGACAATCGTGGGAAGACTTTGTGTCTTCGCGCATCTTGGCCAAAGTAGGGATGACGGGCAGTAACGTCCGGCATTCGGCCGCAACGGCAAGCGGGAATATCGCGACGCCACATGCCCGTATCGAGAGTGTTATCCGTCCGATAGCGCCGTTCGACAGCGACAACACCAATCCGGCGGGCGGCATTAACTCCAATGCGGAGGATATGGCAACGTGGTTGTTGGTCCAGCTTCGCGGCGGACTGCTCGCTGATGGTTCCCGTCTCTTCTCACCCGATACCGCCCGCCAACTCGCGACTCTCGTGACGCCTATGCCGATCGGCAATCCGCCCCCGGAATTGGCGACGTTACGCCCGAACTTCAACGGTTACGCACTCGGCCTTCAAGTGCGAGACTATCGCGGACGCAAGGTTGTGGCCCATACGGGCGGGCTGCCGGGTTACGTCTCGCGAGTGCTCATGGTTCCTGAGGCGAAACTCGGGGTTGCGGTGCTGACCAACCAGGAATCGGGTGAGGCTTTCGATGCGATCACCTATCATATCGTCGACCATTACCTCGGCGCCCCGCCGACCGACTGGATTGAAGCTTACAGCAAGGTGAGGAACAGACGAGCTGGGGAGACAGCCACTGCGGAAAACAAGGCTGCGTCTGCGCGTGATACATCCTCGCGGCCTTCGCTTCCTCTGGAACGTTACGCCGGGACGTATCGCGATGCATGGTATGGCGACATCGCCATCGCGTTCGAGAATGGACGGCTGGTAATTCGCTTTGCCAAAACACCGGACCTAGCAGGCGACCTCGAGCATTGGCAACACGACACGTTCATAGCCCGCTGGAAGAACAGGGAGCTTCGCGCCGATGCTTACGTGACCTTCGCGCTTAACCCGGACGGAAGCATTGACCAGGTGAAAATGCGCGCCGTGTCCGCCGAGACCGATTTCAGCTTCGATTTTCAGGACCTCCTGCTGAAGCCGGTTTCGCGGCCCTGATACATTCCTTCGTCATTGCAGCAGGGTTCAGCTCCCCTCCGCCGTCGTCTATGCGCTCCTGAACGCAACCATCGGATCGATGTGGCCGGCGTAATGAGCGGGCAACCAGCAAGCCAGGATGCCAATGAACGCGAGCACGAGTGCTGTTGGCAAGATGGTGTTAGGAAGCTGTAATAAAACCCACATCGCCGAAAAAACCACCCTCTTCTGATTTTCTCAGGCACAGCCCTCCCTGTTACTCCTCTGGGTGGATGGGAAGCGGATGCTTGTGCTCGCCTTTCAAGCCAACCAATCCCTCCTTCAAAAGCGGTTTCCGACGTTACTCCCAGTTCTGCCGGGATCTTCTGTGCCAGGCAGTTCTGCTCCCGCAGCAAACCCCAAGAGAATGTGCAGAGGAGTGATGGTTCGGTTGCCCAACTGATCCGCCTCCTCCGTCGCCCAGTTCAGCGAGTTTTTGGCGGATTCGCTGAAAGGGAGGTCAACGCTTGTCGGGATCTTGTCCCGAATTGGCACCTGCTGCCGGATCCGATCTCTAATCGTACTAACCGCAGTGGACGATGCAACGGACAGCAGCAGATCTTGGGATTCGCGCAAGATCCCAAGCAACAAGTGTTCGGTATCAATAATGGGCGAACCAAACTCGCTGGCTTCGTATCGTGCGAAAAAGATCACTCGTCTTGCCTTATCAGAGTACCTCTCGAACATCATTGCCGCTTTCTCCACTGACGTGGGATGGCTCTTTCATCGTGGTTCTCAGATGGAGATGTCACATCGGATCAGTGGTTGGAAGAAGCGCGGGCTATTTTGTCGAGCGAGCGATGTTTATCCCAGGCGGCGGTTGATTTGGGGCCGGGAAGGACAGTAATGAAAGCCGTGGCGATTAGACAAGCTCTCGGAAATACTCCCAACCAATTCCGGATTCGTTCGTCTAAATATATCGAGGCGACCTCATGCACGATCTCCGCTACGCTGCACGCATTCTTTCCAAAAGCCCGCTGTTCGCCGCGGTTGCGATCCTGACGCTGGGGCTGGGGGTAGGGGCAAATTCCGCGATCTTCAGCCTGGTCAACACGGTGCTGTTGCGGCCATTCCCCTTCCCCGAGCCGGAGCAACTGGTCTTTGTCTGGGAAGACACCAACATGTTCGGGCTCAAGGACAGCGTGGTCGCCATGGGCAATTACATGGAATGGCGCGCGCGGAATCATGTATTCCAGCAGATGGGAGCACTCGAGCAAAGGCGCTACCTCGTTACCGGGGCCGGCGAGGCGTTGCAGATTCAGGGCAGCATCGTCACCACCAGCCTGTTCCAGACACTGGGCGTCAAGCCTGCGATCGGGCGCCTCTTTCGCGAAGAGGAGGATCAGCCGGGGACTGCGAAGGTCGCGATCCTGAGCGATGGATTCTGGCGCCGCGTATTCGGCGGCGATCCATCTGTCCTGGGCAAGACTTTGGTTCTGAACGAGGAAAAGTACGAAATCGTGGGCGTGATGCCGCCGGGTTTTCGCTTCCCGGACAGCAGCAACGAACTCTGGACCCCGGTCGGCACCGTTTACCAGCTCAGTGAGTTCGCCAACCGCGGCCGGCATAATTCGATGGTGGTGGCCCGTCTGGCTCCGGGCACGTTCCTTCAGCGCGCGAATGAAAACATCCGCGCAATCGCTCTGCATATGCAGCAGGAGTACCCGGAGACCAACCGCAACGTAGCCGCCTTCGTGGCGCCGATGCGCGACCATTTCGTCGGCGAAACCCGTTCGACGCTACTGATCCTGCTGGCAGCAGTTGGGTTTGTGTTGCTCATCGCCTGCTCTAATATCGCCAGCCTGCTGCTGGCGCGGGCTACCACCCGGAGGCGTGAAATCGCAATCCGCACGGCTCTTGGCGCCGCCCGGTTGCAACTTGTCCGCCAGCTACTCATCGAAAATCTGCTGCTTGCGCTCTGCGGTGGTGCGGTGGGCCTGCTGATTTCGCTCTGGAGCCTGCGCTTCCTCGAAAAGCTGGTGCCTGGCGGGATCTCGGGTTTGGCCTCCCTCACGGTGGATGTCAGAGTTCTGAGCTTCACGCTGGCGATCTCGCTTCTCACGGGGGTGATCTGCGGGCTGGTGCCCGCATTCCAGGCGTTGCGGGTGGATCCGATTGAGGCGCTTCGGGAGGAATGAGGCTGTCTCAGAACTCGGCGCTTAATGCTGCGTTGCGCCGTGCCGCCGGTGTCGGAGGACTTTCCCGCCAATCCCTTCGACAACTGCAAGATTCCGCTCCAGGCTCAATGACCTCGAATGACGGGTGCAAGCTCGCCATCTCCTTACCCCGCAACCAATTGCGGCTTGCACTGCTCAGGATTCCGGACGGAACGATCCTTGCATATCCTATCCCGGCAAGGATTGGCGGCGAAGCGAACAGAAAGGAAAAGAATCAGAACCCGAAAACGAGGCCGGATCGCAACACGGATCCCAAAGGGAATGTGCAGGCGTCCGGGTGCCGGCCAACGGCTTGGTGAGGGAGGATACAATGAAAATGCAATACGGCATTCTTGCACTTTGTATCGTGTTTGAGGCAACCGCTTTGCAGGCCAGCCAACGGTCCGAAGGGGCCGAGGGCATTGGCGGTTCGATTGCCATGACGAGACAGGCCGCGCGAATTCATAACACTGCCAGGACCGCAACTTCAACACGCAAGGTCCTCGAGAATTACAGCCGACTGCCGCGGTCCTTTGAAGCAAACTTTGGCCAGTGCGATCCCAAGGTGCGGTTTCTTTCTCGCAGCATCAGCGATACCCTTTTTCTGACTCCCAATGAGGTGGTGCTCACCTTCTCAGACGCTGGCGCTCCTGCTTCGTTGGGAAAAACCAGACGACTCCCAACAGCAACCGGCGCCATAGCCCGGACTGGCTTGTTGCGAATGGAGTTTGTGGGGGCCAACGCCCTCCCGGAGCTCAATGGCACGGAAGAGCTGCCCGGGAAAAAGCACTACCTCCGAGGCGATTCAATTGCGGAATCCATCACGAATATTCCCACATATGCGAAAGTCATCTATCACGACATATTTCCGGGGGTGGATTTAATCTTCTATGGGTACAACGGCCGGTTCGAATTCGACGCCATCGTGGCTCCTGGCAGCGATTCGCGAAAAGTCAAGCTGCGCTTTGAGGGAGCGAGCCGACCTGTGCTGAGCGCTCAGGGCGATCTCATAATGGAGACCGGCGGTGGGCCGGTTCAGTTCCATAGCCCGTTCGCTTATCAGGAAGTTGAGGGGGCGCGGAAGCAAATTGCAGCGCGTTATCGTCTGAAGCACAACGAAGTGAGCTTCAGCCTGGGTCCGTACGATTCCTCGCACGCTCTGGTTATCGACCCAACGCTGGGCTACAGCACCTATCTAGGGAGCGGCAATAAGAGCGGTCGTGACGTGGCGAACGCCGTCGCCGTCGATGCCGCCGGCAACCTGTATCTCGCCGGCGATACCAATTCGGCTGATTTCCCTACGGTGAATGCCATGTTTCCCCGATGCGCCTCGAGCTCCCAGGGCGCCTGCAACGAGGGTTTTATTGCAAAGTTGGATGCGGGCGGATCCAGACTTGTCTACTCCACCTACCTGACCGGCTCTTGGGCGGGGGGGAGTAATTTTATACATGGCATTGCGGCTGATGCTGCTGGTAATGCCTATGTGACGGGAACGATAGCGAGCACAACGGCCTTTGTAATGAAGCTTGATCCCACCGGCGCGCGACTTTGGATACAAACATTCATGGGTGGTCCGTTGTCCGCCGGGTGGGGCGTTGCGGTTGATAAGAGCGGCTATATCTATGTAACGGGGGACACCATGGCGCGTGACTTCAGTCCCCTTGTGAATCCGTTGCAGCCGAAGAGCGGCAAAGACTCCTGCACCGTCGGCCCTCGAGCACTTGGCTATCCCCAAGATGCTTTTGTGGCGAAATTATCTCCGTGGGGTGGGTTGGTATATTCCACTTTCCTTGGCGGCGATGGATTTGACGCCGGGCGGGCAATCACGGCCGACGATGAAGGAAACGCCTATGTGGTCGGGAACACCTCTTCCGCCAATTTCCCCACCGTGAATCCGCTGCAGGGGACGATCAAAGACCTGGCCCCGTTCCAGGTGCGCGACTGCAACTACACGAAAGAATACGGCGGGGACGCCTTTCTGGCCAAGATCAATCCCGACGGTTCCGCCTTGCTATTTTCAACCTACCTCGGCGGCATCCTGGACGACGCTGCCCTGGGCGTCGCGCTCGACGGATCTGGAAATATCCTGATGACGGGCCAAACAGGATCCCCGGACTTCCCTGTGAAAAATCCCTTGCAGCCTGATCTTCATGGACAGGATGGCTTCATTGCCAAGATCAATCCCGCCGGGACGCAGCTGGTTTATTCGACTTTTATTGGCGGTTACGGCAATCAATCCGCTGCCGGCGTTGCCGCGGATGCGAATGGCAATGCTTATGTTACTGGCTGGACCGCTTCTTCCGATTTCCCACTTGCTCAGGCCATTCAGCCTCTTGGCGGAAATGGATGGGCGGGTGATGCCTTTGTGCTTAAGCTGAATGCAACCGGCGACACACTCTTCTATTCCACTTTATTGGGTGGAACGGAATCCGACGCCGGCACGGCAATCGCCATCGATCCTGCCAACAATGCCTGCGTGGCAGGCCAAACAAACTCGATCGACTTTCCTACAGTGAACCCATTCCAGAGGTCCAATGCCGGCAACACCGATGCCTTTGTGGCTCGCGTTACAGATCCGTATTTCGCAAAATCGCACTTTGCACATTTCTCGAACGGCCAGGGGATTTCATCGACCCTCGTTCTCGTAAACCCTTCTGCGACCAAAACCGCCACAGGAACCGATGAGTTGTACGACAGCGCCGGCCGGCCGCTATCCGTGGACATCAACGGGACGATCCAACAGGCGAGCTTCCCATTCAGCATTCCACCAACGGGCGTCGGCTTTTACGCTACAGGCGGGGCGGGGGAAAGGGCTGTGGGATCGCTGCAGGTCAGTTCGAGTAGTTCGGTCGGCGGAACTATCTTGTTTTCCGGTGACCTCGGGGTGGCAGGAGTGGGAAGCGCGCAAATGACGCTTCCGGCTAAAGGACACACAGCGAGGTTCGTGGAAGAGCTTTACGAAGGAAAGGGCATCAACCTGGCAGCATTTCGGGGCGTGCTGGAGGTGATCTCTCCTATTCCAATCAACGGCATGGCGCTGCGCGCCACTCCCCATGAATATGCGACCCTTCCAGTCACGACTGTTAAGTAGCAGACACTCGCGTGATTTCTTGGCCGGCCGCCCGCCACTGTCCATCGAACGTCTCTCACTCTGCCAATTGGCCGGCTGCTGTACCGCCTCAAGCGCCGCTGGCGCGACACCGGCGGCTCTTCCCTTGGCATCGGTGACCTGGGCGACGAATTCGAACTTGCCCTGACGGTGGCCTTGGTGGCCGCAAAGTAGCACGGACCAACTAAAAGCCGGTTTGCTCCGTGCGCGCGATTTCCACAACGGGGCTACGCATTTGACTCCAGTAAGGACCGCCTGAACGGTCCGGTCTGAGCCAGACGTGCCTTTGCGAATCTTCGCGCCTTTGCGTCTTTGCCGTCGGGTAATAAAAAGCTACCGCAAAGGCTCCAAGACGCCAAGAATCACCAAGGATTCCTTTCGGCCCAGGCTGGGATCGTAACATCGGCATTTACTGGAGTCATGTGCATACCCCCATTCCACAAATTCCCCCTTGTCATTTTCTTCGGTATACCTCGCGTCGATGACGAATGTCTTTTACGTAAATGAAGCTCTTCTCGAGGCTGTAAACGATACGCCAATCGCCGCCGCGATATGAGGAGTTGCCTTTGAGGTCGCCTTTCAATGGCTTGCCGGCGCGGGGATTACTGGCAATTACTAACAACGCGTTTTCGATACGCGCTTGCAGCGGCTCATGAAGCTCCGCGGCGAACTTCCGTACCGATGAGGAAAATTGAAGCGGACGTGCGGCCATTTTACTTCCGGCCGCCTTTGGGTTGTTTGTGGCCGAAGACTTTTTCGAACGAGAATGTCTTGCCGTCAGCGAGCTCTTCGTCGGCATTGCGGATGGCCCGCATGGCTTCAGGGTCGCTCAGAATGTCCAGCGTTTCTTCCCACGCTTGATATTCCTCGTAACTCATGATTATCGCCGACGGCCTGCCATTGGTGGTAATCACAGTGCGATCAAGGCGTTCATCGGCCGCTTTGACCAGCTTAGGCAGCTTGGCACGCGCTTCCGTAATGGGCACTGTTTTTGTGGCCATGGCTGATCTTCATGTACAGAATACTGTACATAGAATACAAGGATAAAATCCGGTTGTCGAGCAGCCTGTAATTCGGGGGGCGCGATTAGAAGTGGGAGTCAACTCAGCCCAGTCAGGAATCTGCTTCCGAATGGTCTGGCTCGAAAATCAAACCACGAAGACCTCGAAGACCGCAAAGAATCTGAGGTAGTTTCTTTGAGGTCTTTGAGGCCTTTGCGGTTTGCATTTTGAGGATTGACTCTCACTTCTGATTGCACCCGTAATTCCGTCACAGGCTTACTCCTTCCTCATTTTCATGGCAGGACTTGATCTCTTATTCCTCGCGGAAATTGGACGGGCCCAGTTGCGGCGGCACTGGACGCGCTGAACGAACGGTTGCTCGATGCCAACCGCACGATCGGCCAACCCGACAAAATCAGCGTCATTTTCGGCCGCCGCATCACGAGGCGCTATGGCGACACACTCCAAACCACCATCCAGGATTTGCATCTGGGGAATCCCGTCATCCGCAGCAGATGCCCGCCCGCCGCCGCGCCCCTTCGGGTTGCGGCCCGCAGGCCCGCTGGCTTTGTTGCTCGCTCTTTACATACCACCCCGGGTATGCTCGTCGCTCGCGCCTCGCCAGCGGGCCTGGGGGCCAGCAGCAAAGTGGGCCTGTTATTTCGTGACAGACCCTTAGGTGTTCCTACTGCTTGATCTTGTTCTCGCACTTCGAGAATGTCGCATACTCGAGTACGTACCGATGCGGAGTTGCTGGGACAGCAGTGATATTCCTTGACAACCAGGCCTTTCTTCTCTATAGGGGGTGCAGGTGTGCGAAGATTCTTTTCCGGCCTCAATATGCTCTTAGAGCCATTATCACGAAGGAGAGGAACATGACTGAGGTGCTTGGTTTCTTGAATGCTTCTGTAACCGTCCTGGTGGCTGTGGGTGTTTTCCTTATCCTTTTTAAAGTCTCCAATTTGATCGACAAGATCTCCGCCAACATCGAGAAGCACAAGGAGTAGCTTTTGCCCTCGAGGCTAGGGTTTGATGAGGGCCTCGGCGCACAACAATCTTTTGCAGCCGGCCTGGCATATCTAAGGTCTCGGAGAAGGCCACGCTTAGGTGGCGCGCCATTCCGTGGTATGGGACCTTTGGAGTGGATATCGTGGGCCAGCGGTGATTGATCATTGGCCGATGTCGCCCTGTCCGGGAACTGCCGACTCTCTTCACATGGCCGGGGGGCGGCAGCAAATGGCGGTTCATGCGTATTCCGGTTCCATACTCTTTACGGTCTGCATCAAGATCACCAGAGGAGAAAAGGATATGGGTAGGCTATTCAAGGTACTTGCAGGAGCGTCTCTGTTTCTGTTTTCAGTGGTCCTCCATTCGCCCTACGCCTTCTGTGCGAATAAAACGGACGAAGGCTATATCTACCATGAGATCGCAAGCTTCAGAGCGGAATTCCGGGAAAAGAAGTTCGGTCCCTGGAATGAAAAGGGCGGCGTAAAGGAGTATGGTCCTAGAACCCCATGCCAAAAGGGAACCGTCCCGGCGACTCCCGGCCCGGGATGGATAAAAGAGACCGTTACTGTGACCCCCTACTTTGATGTCCTGAAATGTCCCGTTCGAACATTTGGAGACGGTGAGAACGCGTATTACACATCTTCCGATTACTATGGTTATTTTGGACACGACAAATCAGAGACAAAGTGGGAGCCCGCTCCAGGGGGAGGGAAACAAAGAGTCACCCGCAGATGGATTTCGAGCGCGCAACCTGTAGGGGGAACCACGCTTTGTCCGGGGCGCAACTATGGTTGCAACCAGTGGTATGGGTGCTCTCGCGATAGTAAGGACTTGGGACAGCAGATTTCCGTAAAGGTCGAGTTTGCCCCTGATTCGGAAAAAGGCAAGGGATCAACCACCTCCAAGCCCGGTGACAAGGACGTCAAGCCACCCGTAACCGGCGTATCCGGTCCGATCGGTCCCTGTCCCGGTCAGACCGACGGCATGAGCCTGCAAGTCTGCCGCTATGTGGCCAAGCCTGGAGAGACCATCACCGTGCCTGTTTGGCTCATCAAGGGCCAGGATGTTGCTAATATGACCTTCGACTTGGCCTATGACCCAAAAATAGCCCAGGCAGAGAACGACGTAATAAAAGGTGGACTCCTGCCCAGGAACAGTCCCCTTGCTTCTAACACGGCAAATGCAGGTGCCGTTTCCTTAGGATTCACTGCCCCCAAGGGCGTCAGCATCAGCGGTTCCGGACAACTGCTGACCATCCCCTTCAAGGTCACCGGCCGGCCGGGACAGAAGACATCCCTGCAGCTCACGGTCCGTCAGGTGAAGACGCCCGGCCAGCAGACACCGGCCTTGGCTGTGGTCCACGGGGAAATCTCGATCGCCGAGGCCGGCACTGGCGCCGGATCGGGTTCCTCCCCAGGAACAGGAACCGGCACAGGGACGGGCACGGGCACTAGTACGGGAACGGGAACCGGCACAGGAACGGGAACCGGCACAGGAACGGGCACCACAACCTCTCCCCCTACTGGAAAGATGAGCTGTTGCGGCCATCCTTGCACCCTCATGGACGCACTCAAGGCCCTGCAGATGGCTGTGAAAAAGCTGCCCCAGGAGATGTGTCTGGATGTGGACAAGAACGGGCAGGTCGATTCCAACGACGCCTATAAAATCTTCCAGGCCTATTGAGAAGGAAGGCGGACTTGATGGAATACCTTTCAAGAGCGAAATGGTTGGCAGCGGCATTTCTTTTCCTATTCCCGGCCCTGGCCGGGGCTGCGCCGGTTACCGTAGTCCTTCCTTCCATCAAAGGCCGGGCCGGAGCGGAACTCAAAGTCCCGATCGTGGTCCAGAACCCGAACAAACTGGCTGCGTTCGAGACCTACGTGATCTACGATCCGGCGGGCCTGGAGCCGCTTTCAGACACTCCTGCAGAGTCGAGCGATTTGACCCAGAACTCCCAATTCGAGAGCCAAGTCGTCTCTCCAGGCAGGCTGCGCATCCAAATGGCCCAGGCCGATGCCATAAAGGGACCGGGACCGCTTTGCACCATCGCCTTCAGGATCAAGGATGAGCAGGCCCTCAGGCCACTCAGGCTGGAGGGTGTCCGCGCCATCTCCGAAGACCTCAAGGATCTGGAGGTGGTCGTGGTCGAAGAGACAAGTGGCGAGACAAGTGGCGAGACGAGTAATCTCACCCGCTTTATCGATGCGATTATAAGGCTGCTGTTAGGCGTGGGTGTTTTTCTCATCCTCCTGCGGATTGCGAGGCTGGTGGACTGCGTCATATAGACGCTTCTGGACTGAAGATCGCCGCCTGCCCCTGGAGGCGTTCATCGCCAAGAAGACCGACGGGCGCCCGGTCCGCGTGCAAGGCACGGACTGGCGAGTGTTTTACGACGTGGTCGGCGAAGCGACATCCGGTCGCGGGGCCGTTCCCGGCAAAGTGAGCACCGCACCGTAGGCTGGCTCGGCGGCGACAGGTTCTACTTCCGGCCTAAGGGATAAGGCGAATGATGCAACAAGATCGAAGCATTTTGATGAGAGCTGCGTTCCTGTTTGTCGTCTCGATGTGTATCCTTCCCGCCTGGGCCCTTGCCGAAGGTACGTGGTTTGGCAAGGTCATTGACCAGACCACAGGCGCAGGCCTCGGAGGTTGCCGCGTCTGCGCCGGCATCCCTGGTCGTGTCGACATCACCCGCGTGAAATCGCAGCCGGATGGTTCGTTCACGGTTTCCTACCCGCGCGGCTTCAGTTTATCCAGGTCAGGTCCACCCATGCTCTACGTGGATTTTTCCCAGGGGGGGATGTACTACAGCCAGTATCGTCAGCGTCCATTTCCGGGAGAAGCGACAGTCAGCCTCGTCCCTCTGAACTTCTTCATCACAGGCGAGGTTGTAAGCGCCGATACAGGCCAGCCCATCCCCAACGCGGATGTGTCGTTGACGATACCAGGTGCGGTCTTGGACCACAAATCGACGGATGTGGCAGACCGGTTTTCCTTCGGCCCCATCCGGGCCTACAATAACAGCGCCAACCAGTACAACAGCTACGGCGTGCCGTCCACCGAGTTACCAAAGAACCCAGATCCTCCTCTAGTGGAGAGGCCCTATGGCCTGAAAGCCCATGCAGCGGGCTACGCCTCCGTCGAGAGCAAAGTGGTCAACGGCGAGAGCCTGCCCCATATCTCGCGGCGCCCCTCATCCTCGAACGCCATCGCCTCCCAAGAGAAGATCCGTCTGCCCAAGGCGGGGGTCCAGGTCCCCGATCCGACAAACTATATCGAGAACGCCGGCGCCTCCGGTGTTGAACGCGCGAAACCCGCAGCGCCCGACAGCCAGCCGGTCGACCTGACCGGCATCTGGATCGGATACAACGCCAAGGGCGACGATCTGGGGGCGAATACGATCACCCAGACCGGGAAGAACATCACCATCGTACATCCGAATGGCCAGGTCACGCGGGGCGGCTACATCGTCGATGAGTCTTCCATCTATGTGCCGGTATGGGGCTCCAAGGGAAAGATCAGCACCGACTGCAGTCGCATCGATTTCGAGGGGGGATCGGTCAACGGCATTTCGCTGGTGCGAAATTCAGGCAGCCCGAGTGTTTCCAGCCCGGCGACGCAACCTGAACCCCAACCGGGCACGGAAACGGGTTCCGCCCCTGCGCCAGAACCAAGTCCTGGCCCCACCACCTCTCCCGATACTGAAAAGATCAGTTGTTGCGGCCATCCTTGCAGCCTCATGGACGCACTCAAGGCCCTGCAGATGGCTGTGAAAAAGCTGCCCCCGGAGATGTGCCTGGATGTGGACAAGAACGGGCAGATCGATTCCAATGACGCCTATAAAATCTTCCGGGCCTATTGAGAAGGAAGGCGGACTTGATGGGATAGCCTCCGAGAGCGAAATGGTTGGCCCGCCTCATTCCCCAATATGCCGCGGATCGAAGACGACAGACAGAACCCAGCCGTGCCGGTACATCCGCAATCGCGGGGAATATTCCCTTGCTCGCCCACTCCCATCGCGCTACATATAGTGACTCACTAATAAGGAATCCGGGACCTGATGGAGCTTGCCCGTCGCCTGGTGATTGTGCTGTGTCTCGCTGGAGCCATCGCGAGTGCCCTGACACCGGAGCCGGCGTTGCTCCGTGTCGCTCCGATTGACTTCGTGCGGGATCAGAAGAAAGCCTTCTGGGCCGAAGATCGCCGCCTGCCCCTGGAGGCGTTCATCGCCAAGAAGACCGACGGGCGCCTGGTCCGCGTGCAAGGCGCGGACTGGCGAGTGTTTTACGACGTGGTCGGCGAAGCGACATCCGGCCACGGGGCCGTTCCCAGCATGAGTGAGCGACGCACCGTAGGCTGGCTCGGCGGCGACAGGTTCTACTTCCGGCCTGACGAACCGCCTCTGGCAGATGTGGCGGCCGCGTTGAACGACAGCCGCACCTTCACTTACCTCATGCTGTCGGACGGAGGACCGGCTCGCTATCTGGGCGTGACATACGTGCGCCCGCGCGACGCGGTTCAAGACGCGCCCGGCCGCGTGCTGTTTCCCGCCCGATGGTTCAGTCTGTGGCTAGCGTTGATCGGCTTGGCAGCCTACTTGTTGCTGCCGCGGCGCAGTCGCTCGCCGGAAGCCCTGGCGTATGCGCGCGTTCGCTCCGCCATCCTTCCCGACGTGGCCGGTATCCTTGTCTTCAGCATGTTCTTCGCGCTTCCATTCCCCGTTGTTGCTTACAACGCCGCAAAGCCAGGCCTGCTGGACTTCGCGAACGGCTGGGGCATCCTCACTCTGATCTGTTGGTCGCTGTCCCTTGGCGGCCTGGCTATCCTCGGCGTCGCGGCGTGGCACGCCGCCTACGAGCTTCGCATCCTGCCTGATCGCCTTGAGGTGATCGCTCTGTTTGGACGACGGGAGTGGTTCTATCGAGACATGGCACGAGTGGATGCCCGCACGTGGGAGCCGCCGCGGTGGCTGATTGTGTTCGGCGGCATCTTGAGCCTGTTCAGATGGCGGGCGTTGGGTCCGACAATGCTGATGGCGTCGCAGCAGGCACAGGGTATCGAGATAAAGTGCCGGGACGGCAGGTCACTACGAATCGTGACCAGCTTCCTCGTTGGGTTTGAGCGGCTGATCGCGATGTTGCGGGAGCGAGGTCTGCCCATCGCGCCCGAAGTAGACGAGTTGCTGGCTACTGGAGACGAAGGAAACGTGGCATCTCCAAAGGGAAAGAGAACGACATGAATCCAGCGGCATTCTGTGTTCAATGCGGCGCCGCGTGGGCGAGATCGTGTGCGCAGTGCATTGTGGACCGGTCATGATCGAACCCTTTGGGGTAATCCACCGCCTCTGGCGATACGCGAAAAAGCACTGCTGTTCCGGCGTTGTCTGGAAAAAGGGGACATTCCGATTTTCCTCTCTTGCCTCCTCTATTCCGACTGGCCAACTGGCAGGGTGAAACGTCCGCTGATAGACCACGAGCACCGGAAAACCGGAATGTCCGCTTTTCCCAGGTGACCTGCTGAACTCGATGCCCCCATCTTGCATCTTGGGGGCTTCCTCAGGCCACCCGCTCTGCGGGTGTTTGCCTGACTGTGCCGACGTGGTGCAATGGGGAGTCTGAAGCGGGGATCTGCTCATATGAGCTGGGTTTCTCGAGACTCGGAGTATAATGCCCTTCCTTGAGGTGTCACGATGGAGACTTACCTCGCCTTCTGTGGGAACTGCGGTTCGCCACGCAGGCCAGGGCTGCGCTTCTGCGAGACCTGTGGATCGCCGGTAACGCCGATCCCTGAGGCTTGCCCGCGCTGCGGGGCGATGATGCGCCCTGACGCGCGTTTCTGTGGTGTGTGTGGGCAGCCAGTGGCCGCATCCTCCGGCGCAACGCCTGGTTCCCCTGCTCCTATTCCGCCACCTCCGCCTGTCATCGTGTCAAGCGTCAATCCGGGCCTGGCAGCCGGCCCTGAAACAGCCTGTTCGGGTGATCCGCCCGAGGCTTCCGGGCCTCTGGATGAATCCTGGGCTGAGGACAAGTCGGACGAGGAGATCGGCGAAGAGGCCTATCGTCGCCAGGAGGCGCTGGAAGATGCTCGTCTGGTGCGGGGTAGCCAGCCGCCGCAGCTTCTGCCTTTGTCACCGGAGGACCGCCGTACTCTCCAGTGGAAACGGGCAAAATTGATGGCTGGCGTGGCCTTCGCCGGCCTGATCTGCGCGGTCATAGTCGTACTGGTTCTGTTGATGCTTACTTCTCCGGTAAACAGCGAAGCCAACCGGCCGGCCATCATTCTGTTCTCCCTGGCCTTGGGCGGCTTCGGGCTGATACCCGGGCGCGGAGTTGTCATCGGCTGCCGCGACGCAGCGCGGGTTTCGGATGACCTTTCGGAAGGATGCAAGGAGACGTTTCGCGCACGCGTTACCTCCGTCTGCTGGCATGCATATGGAAGGCAACGAAGGCGTTACGCAAGACGAATCGTCCAGACGCCCTGGTCCAGGCGCCTCGTAGACTATTATATAGAACTCAAGAGGGTTGGAACGGCAGGAGTCGCCGAGGAGCGGTTCGCTATTCCACGACGCCTGTATCTGGAGCTGGAGAAAGGCGATCTGATCCATGCGGAAGTGGCCAGGCACTCACGCGTTCTTCTCTCGACAGCCAAATGACAGAAAGGCATATCCACTTCGCTCTCCTAGCCACTACATATTGTGGCGGCCTTTCCGTGTGCCGCCGACCACTCGGCGGTAGGGCATAGGGTCAGCGTGC
>Ga0315277_10001675_pt1 | contig 31800 bp, 24 predicted proteins | sample YL17G05_15_MG_FD_203695 | JGI IMG/M metagenome (GOLD analysis project Ga0315277, IMG submission 203695) | Sediment microbial communities from Yellowstone Lake, YNP, Wyoming, USA - YL17G05_15 | ecosystem: Environmental > Aquatic > Freshwater > Lake > Sediment | place: USA: Wyoming | collected...
TTTCTCGACGACCTCTCTCACGATCGGCCGGAAAAACCCGTCCTCATTCGCTTCGCGCCTGAGGACTGCAAAGCCTGTACTCCCGCTCGAAACGACTCTCCTCCTCCGTCAGGAACTTGTCGAAATGATGGAAAAGAATCCGGTAGAGGACCGTGCGTTCCGGATGGCGAGGGCGGTAGATTCCCGGCACAACAGGAATGGGGAATCAAGAAACGCGCCAGGAAGGGAATCGAGGAGGGATCCAGGAACGGAGCGCCGGATCGGCGGGCTCGTGTCTCTAAGCTCCGTCAACCGCCGTTGACAAGGGGTCGGTATCGATTGTTACCCCGCGTGACATCATCGCGAACAATTTCGTCCTGGTCGCGGTCGGCAAGAGCGCCCAGATCAAAGCGCAACTCGCCAAGTACGGGACGTGGGTGGCGCGGGAATGCCGCCGGCCGCAGCAGGAGAAGGCCCACGACGAGCTCGAGGCGGAACAGTATCGCCGGATCGGTCAGCTCCAGATGGAACTGGAATAGCTGAAAAAAAAACAGACGCTCCTGTCTCGATTAAATGGCAAGAAGTGGACGCCCGGCCGGCGGGGATGTCGATTCTTAACCAATGCGGGCTTCTGGAATTAGCTCGCTCAACGTTCTATTATCAGCCGCGCGGCGAGAACGCTTACAACATGGCTCTGATGCGGCGGATCGACGAGCAGTTCACGAAACGGCCGTTCTATGGAGTACTAAGGATGACGGCCTGGTTGCGGGCGACGGGGCATCTGGTCAACGAGAAGCGCGTCCGCCGGCTGATGCGGCGGATGGGCTTGTATGCGCTTCCGTCTGGTTCCCCCAGAAAAATCCCGATTTTATGTCTATTGGGTGGACAGGCTCTTCGGACCTTTCATCGACGACCCCAAGGCCAGCATATTTCATATAAATATTGAGAATTTCGGCAAAGGAGAGTTTGGGGCCTTCCGGGAAGAACTCTTTGATGACATATTTCGCTGTTTTGCCGGCGTGGTCAAAGGGGGAGATTCAGCGGCTGGAGCGGGAATTCGCGGCGTCCCCGGAAAAGCAAATTCTTATCCCTCACTCTATGCTCTATCTGGGCTGGCGGGGAGGGGGCCATGTCATCGTAGCCTGCGGCTGTTTCCTGGTCACCTACGGTATTTATCTGCTGCCCTACGCCAAGCCAGATTTGGCTCACATATTGGGATTGCCCCTATTCTGGGGATTTTTTTGCCTTTTTGGCTGCATCTGCGCTATCTATCTCGGTTTCTGCCATTGCATATATGGCAAAGCAAACAAGTGCAAGGTTGGCATGCAGCCGCAGGATTAAAGCAGATTTTTTTTCTTTAAAAGAATTTTTCGGGGACCTTTCCCGGTTTCAATCAGCAATTCGACTGCTTTGACGGTATTGTCATTCAGAAGAAGCCATAATTGCTGATGAAGTTCGGGGGTTACTTTTTGGGAATTGAATTCCAGGATCCGGTCACCGACCTGGATACCCGCGCGATCCGCCGGCGATTTTTGCCAAATGCCCCGGACCCGCAAATGTTTGTCGGCAGTTTCCTCGAGTTGCAGCCCGGTAGAGAACAAATGATTTAAACCTGGATATCGGGTCTTGGGGATAAGCAATATTTCTCCATGCAAATAATCGATTTTCATGAGATAACGCGATAGGAAGTCACCGCCCAGCAAAGGGACTGACAATATGGCTGGAAGTTCCGCAAAAACCGTCATGATGTTGTCTATATTCAGCCCATCCGCATTAAAAGACTCCAAGCGAGCCAGGAAATTATCGGGAGATGTAGCCCCGGGCCATCTGTTAATCACGCCTTTCGCTTTAAGGGTGTTCTCTTGTTTTAAAACCGCGGTCCTTTCGAGTTCTTTCAGCGGCAGCACCAATGCATATGGTTGCCCCGTATCGATCATGGCTTCCACCTCGATATTGCCATTCAGTCTGCATTGGATCATCGGCGCATGGTTGACCGGGTGTTTGGCGAATTTTAAAAAGTATCCCGCCGGGTTACTTTTCTTTTCCGCAGCCAGCGCTTCCGTGTCCGTGGATAAAATCAGCTGCTGTTTTTCATAGTCAATAGTCACGATATAATCTTCCAGGAGATCGGAACCGATCATCCCGCTCACTTCTATTCCATGAGTACTTCTGAACATTTTAAAATCAAAGTTGGTAAAAACAAATACTTTTTCGACCGCATGGTCTCCCAGGTACAAAGTATTGATTTTGGCCTGAGGCCCGACTTGTTTCAACTTCAATTCATCAGCCAATGTTTTGTCAATGACAGTAACCCCCCCGGTATCCAGAACAAAATTAAAAAATTCCTTTGCATCGTTGATCCTGCATTTCACTATGATTATATAATCCAGAAGCTCGAAAGGAATCACTGACACTTTTGCGATTTTCTCTGTTTCGGCCGGCATAAAGAAAGCAAACCATCCCATAACCACGATTAAAAAAAACCGCACCAACATTTTTTTCATCTTGTCCCCTTTTTCAGAATTTTCTCTAAACGATTGAACCGGTTCAAGAACACTATTTTCGAATTATATTTCATCACATTTAATTGTAAGCAGCGGCCGGAGGAATGCGGCATGTCATGAAGAGAACAGCGTTTCATGGGCGAGGATGAGCTTGGCCTGAATAGGCACTCCATAGGGACACGCCTTGGCGCAGGCCCCGTCGCAGTCGGAACAGGAAGCCGCGTTGCGTGATTTCAGAACGGCATATTCAGCCAAGGCCGTCCTCTCTTGCATCTTGGCCTTGAAATAGTAGACAAAGCGCATGATCGAGTTGACCGGGATGCCTCGCGGGCAAGCGGACTCGCACATCCCGCAGGCATGACGACAGTAAAACTCGCTCGATAATTCCCGGTAATCCGCGAGCATCGCCTCATCCCCGGATTTTAGCTTATGCCCGGACAGGGCAATCGAATCATCCAGGTCTTTGAAGGAATTCAGGCTCGGGCAAACGCAATGAACGTCCTTATTGTCCAGGCAGAATGTGATGGCGGCTTCGCGCGTCTGCTCGGGGGTCGAAAGATGATGCTTCTCCAGAAAGGCCCTCGTCGCGGCGGCGCGCTCTTCCGCGAGCTTGAAGAGTTCCTTGACCGCGTCGGGCAACGGCTTGCCCTCGGCGTTGTACTTGTCGGTCAAACTCTTCATGGCTTCCCGGTCGCCCTGGGCGTAGAGGGAGGGGTCCGATTTCATGATCGTCGTCCCCATATTCTTCAATTTACAGGCCGCCAGGATCCTTTCTCCCATATCCTTCATCAGGAAGTTATAGACGAAGAGCCCCACATCAAAACGGCCATCCTCGGCGGCGGCCATGAGGACCTTATCCATGGGTTCATCGAAAGGGACCGACTGAAGGTTGAAATCCGCGCCGTGGTTTGACAAACCGGAAAACCTGACCCGGCCCTCCGCCTTGAGTTCCTTGATCGCCTCGTGATAAGGCTCGTGTTTCACGTCGTCCAGGCTGCACAGGTGAATCATGAGACAGTCCGCGTAGCCCGTTTTCATCCTCTCCAGGCACTTCCGGAACCGTTCTTTGATGCCGTCTTTATCCTTCGGTTGTCTGGAGCCCAGCCACATCTTTGTGGTGATGAAAAGCGATCTTCGATCGCGGTTTTTTATGGCTTCCCCGATCGTGCGCTCGGAAGCGCCCCTCTCATAGCTTTCCGCGGTATCGATGTAATTGACGCCCCGGTCAAGAGCGGCGCTGAGGACATTCGCGTTGTTCAAGTAGCCGGCGCCAAAGCCGATATCCGAGACCTTGAATCCCGTTCGGCCCAGCATCCGGTACTCGGTGACCTTCGCCTCGGTGCCTGCCGGCGCGGCGGCTTGCCGGAGGAGACCTCTTAAATCCATCCTCAGGACGGATACCGCCGCGAGCGAGGATCCGAGAAATCCCCGTCGGCTCAGGATTTTCTCGGTCGTCTTGTGGATTTTCATTTCCCCAGGATGTAGGCGGCGACGCGGCAGTCGGTGAATGTCGGGAAAACCACCATGTTCTTGGCCGGCGCGTAGGTGAAATCGGCGATATTCATCCGGAGCGCCGTGGTATCAAGGATTGTCTCCACCCGGCCGCCGGGCAAGAGGCGAAAGAGGCGCCCTTCGTTGTGGGACACGAGGAGGTTGCCCTCCCGGTCCGATTCGAGGCCGTCGATCGTGCCCAATCCAAGGTTGGCGAGAATCGAGATATCCTTAGTCGCGAGATCCACGGCCTTCAAGCAGCCGTCGCCATTCGTCCCGACGATGAGCTTCCCCTTGAGGACATGGATTCCGTTGGGGGCGGCGATCGACGGGCTGTTCAGCCATTCTTCGGCCCGGCCGCCTGAGACTCTGTAGATGCTGTTCTTTCTGGAATCCGAGATGAGGATGTCTCCGTTGTCGGCGACGGTGACGTCGTTGGGGACACCGGCTCCCGGCAGGGAGATCCGGTTGACAATCTTGGCCGATGAGATGTCGATTTCGACCAATCCGGCCCGCTCGACCGCGTAGAGCCGCCCATTGCGGACGGTCAAGCCCGTCGGATTGTTGAGGCCGGTGATCCACTTTATCGCCTCGATTTTTCCGTCGGACGTCAGCTTCGAGATAAACTGGCGACCAACGCCCTGGCTCGGGTTGTAGGCGTCGTAATTGGAGACGAAGAAGGAATCCGTCGCCGGATCATAGGCCGCGGATTCGGGGACGAGGAAATCCCTCCCGGATGTCCAGAGCTCTTCAACACCGGGCGTTTTTTGGACGGCCGTCGCATCCTGAAGAACAAGGCCCCAGCCGCCGCTCGTTTCCCCGATGGCGAAGAGGACTTCGTTCGGTCCTTTTTTCAAGGGCAGGCTGACGGCGTCGTAGAGCCCGACGATCCCCAGAAAAGACGTGTCGCGATAGCGATAGGCGCTATTCCCATAGAAAACGAGCCGGCCATTGAGGAAGATGCCGGCTTCATCGCTGTAGCCGAACCAGAATTTTCTCGAACCCTCTTTATCCGCGTGGATGACGGTCCGGGCCAGGATTCCGTCGGGCTCGACGCCCAGCCTTCCATATGTCCGCGAAATATCTAAAACGCCGTCGGGCTGGGCCGCGACTTTCGTCCACTGGGACACTCCCAGCGCTTTCATGTCCGGATAGCGATCGAAATCGAAGAGGCGCTTTTTGAAAGGCTGGGAAATCTCCCAATCCAGGACGCAGCCGGGCGGCACATGGATTTTCGGGGCCGGCGGAAAGGCAAGGGAGACGTCCCGCCGGAAGGAGAAGTTCGAAAAGAAGGAATTTCCGTCGCCCATAGTCGACAGGCCGAGGCCGCCGCGGCTCTTTCCGTGTTTGAGGTCTCCGATCGTGAGAACCGGCTGCGGGACGTTGTCCAGAAAAATACGGGCCTGCCCTCCAAGAACTTCGATCCTGACATGAACCCAGCGGTCCGTCGGAATCACGGCCCTGGAGGTCAGTCCGGGTCCGTTGTAAAATTGCCAACTGTCAACGCCGTGAAAAGCGGCGACATACTGGACGGCGTCGTCATAGAGGGGGGAACGGTGAGGGCGGAGGTAGACCCGTTCGTATTCCTCCGGAGATTGGACTCTGAAAAGAACGCCGGGATAGGAGCGGACTCCCCCCTTCATGGCGATGTCGCATTCGATGATGCCGTCTTCGAGCTCGATGTCCTTCAGGAAGGCGGTTCCTATCAAGGCCTTGCGATCGAGGTGATCGACGACCTTGGCGTTCGTGAGGTCCCAGTGTTCGGGAGTGAAGGCAATGACATCCCCCGGAGCCTGTTGAGAAGGGCGTCCCGAGGCCAGACTGACCATTGTCAGGATGAGTACAAACGCGGCTTGCAGCCACCTTCTTGATGGACGGTTCATGAAGAATCTCCCAATTTTAGATTAAGGCACGTCTACCATAGATTTTCTTTGTCAGTATACATATCTTTTTTCGACGAGCGGTCGGAGCTATCGCTAAAGAGTCGGCCGTCACTGCGGGCCCCTTTACGGCCGGCGAGCCTGCCTATGGAACCTGAAATAGCTTAGCCGGATTTTCGTTGCTCGAGCATGGCGGGCACGAAATCCTCGAGCCAAGCCCGGCAGACCAGCCCCTTGGACAAAGCGACCTCGGCCATCAGAAAATCATGGACGGGCTCACCGAGGCGAAACCGAGCCCGCGAGTCGGCGCCGTCGAAAAGCAAATTATTGGATCTCGACTTTCAACGGCCGGATGGCCCGGAGAAAACCGGCCCGGTAGGCGTCGCCGATCGGGAGGCGGTCTTCGCCGATTCGGACCTCCCCCTCTTCGATGACATCCAGGTGCTGGAGGTTGACGATGTAGGACTTGTGGATCCGGACGAAGATTGAACCGGGCAGAATATCGGAGGCATTCTGCATGGTTAGGAGCGAGAGTATCTCCCGGTCCTTGGTGACGAAGGTCACATAGTTGCCGGCGCCCTTGACGTACCGGATATCGTCCCAGCGGGTTCGATAGAATTTCGTCCCGCTCTTGATCAGGACGGATCTTCCCGGCCCCGGCGTTTTTTTCGCCGGCGCGGCGGCGAGAGCCCGGGCCTTCTGGACGGCCTTGAGAAAGCGGTCGAATTCGATGGGTTTGAGCAGGTAGTCGACGGCGTCGTAATCGTAACTTTCCGCCGCGTACCGAGAATACGCCGTCGTGAAAATGACGAGCGGAGGATCGCGGAGCGATTTCAAGAACTGCAGCCCGGATAAGTCCGGCATGCGGATGTCCAGAAAAACGAGGTCGACCTCGTTTTTTCGCAGGAACTCCAGAGCCTGGAGCGGTTTCCGGAACGCCCCGACGCATTCCAGGCCGGGAACCTTTCCGATGTAGTCGCGGAGGATATCGACGGCCAGGGGCTCGTCGTCCAGGACAAGGCATTTCATCGGCCGGCCTCCGGGAGCGTTCCGAGCGTCAGCTCGACCCGGAATTCGCCGTCCTCTTCCCGGATGGTCAATTGGTGGGCGCCGGGATAGAGAAGCTCCAGCCTCCGCCGGACGTTCCGAAGCCCCAGCCCGTCGCCCGTATCACGGCCCGGAGTGGCCCCGGGGGGAACGCTGTTGCGGACGGAAAAACGGAGGTTGCCGCAGCCAGCGGCTAAATGAATCCGGACAAAAGACTTGGCGTTGGGGCTGACCCCGTGCTTGAAGGAGTTTTCGACGAACGGGATCAAGAGCATGGGCGGAATCCGGACGGCCGCGGCCTCGCCTTCGACGGTGAAGCCGATCTCGACGTCATCCTCGGGCGCAATCCTCAGCCTTTCGAGCTCGATCAACCGCCGGATTTGCTCGATCTCCTTGTCCAGGCCGATGATATCCGCCCCGCTATCTTCGATCATGTAACGCATTAAATGAGCGAGGCCGGCGATTCCGTCCGCCGTGGCGGCGTCTCCTCGGCGGGCCATCCCGAACAGGTTGTTCAAGGTGTTGAACAGGAAATGGGGGTGGATTTGGGCCTTGAGGAGGTCGAGCTCGGCCTGGACCTGCTTGGCCCGGATCTCCAAGAAAAGCGCCTTCTGGCGGGCCGAGTCGCCCAGGATTTTCACGGCCATGGAGAGGAGGAGAAGAAAGAGAAGGATGACGATGTCAGCGAAGGGATCGTTCCTTCGGATGGCCAGCAGGGAAGCCGCCGCTCGGAATAAAAAGACGTACCCGAACAGCAAGGCGAGCAAAAGGACGGCATAAACCGGAAACCGTCTTCGATTGAAGAACCGTTCGAATAGCCAAAAGTGCAGGTAAACAGGGGGGAGGGCGAAACCGACCCATCGCAGCCCCTCTTTCAGCCTGAAAGCCAACGACGTCGACTCCTCCTTGGAAATCGAAGTTAGGGCCACAAAAAGGAAGAGGGCCAGCCAGAGATAAACGTTCATCGCCGGCTTGGAGGCGAGGGCCCGGCTGAGGGGATATCTTCTCATGATGCGCCTCGGTTCTATTACAATCCAAAGCCTGGGAGGATACAAGCGGGGAACGTCCCGGAGGTCAGCTTTTTCGTCCGCTATTTTCTCCCGTTCGTCCATCAGGAGTTGACCGGCCGTTTCGTCTCAGGCAAGGTGGCTTTGACGATCTGTTATCTCAGGAGAAAACGCATGCGAAAAAAAACGATCATCCGGACAACCGGAAATGGAAGCCGGAGGCTGACGTTCGCGGTCGTCTGTTTGGGCTGGATTTTTGTCCGAGGGTTATGCGTCGAAGCGGGCTTCGGGCAGGACATTTTTCAGGTCGTTCAACAAGGAAATCCGGCCGCCGTGAAAGCGCTGCTGGAAAAATCCCCCGATCAGGTGTCGGCCAGGAATCCGGACGGCATGACGCCGCTGCATATAGCCGCCGCCTACGGCCTCCTGGACATCGCCCGATGCCTAATCGAAAACCAGGCCGACGTGAACGCCCGGGACAAGCTGGGGAATCCGCCCCTGCATTACTGCGCCTACAGCGGCAGCCGGGCCGTGGCCGAATTGTTGGTTTCGCGCGGGGCCGAGGTCAAGGTCAGGAATGCGGCAGCGATTTCACCCCTGCGGCAGGCGGTCTCCTTCGGGCGCAAGGATGTGGCCGAGTTCCTGCTTGAGAAAGGAGCCGAGATCGACGTCCGGGGCGACGAAGGCCGCAGCATGCTCCGGGAAGCCGTCGAAAAAGGGATGACAAAAATCATCGACCTCCTGCTCCGGGAGGGCGTTCGGATCGACGCCCGCGACAAGGAGGCCGTCGAACTCCTCCATGGAGCCGCCCGATGCGGGCACATGAGGCTGGCGGACCTATTGATGAAGGGGGGGACCGATATCCTGGCGCCGGATCGAAAAGGCGGCACGCTTTGGCACAGCGCGGCCGAGGGCGAGTGCCTGGAATTGATGGAGATTCTCCTCCGGAAAGGATTGGACGTGAACGCCCGGAATGACTTCAGCTTGACCCCCCTGCATGAAGCCGCTCGGAAGGGGAAAAAAGCGGCCGTCGAGCGTCTTCTGGCCAAGGGCGCCGACATCCAATCCCGGTCGAACGACGGGACCACTCCGCTAATGCTCGCCCGGGACGGAAATCATCAAGACATCATAGCCGTTCTCAAAGCCGCCGGCGCCGATGACTCGGCAAGGCGGTTTCCCCGGTTGACGGGCGATTATTTCGGATTGACTCCCCCGGGGTCGACACCGAAGATCTTCGCTCCCGGAATTGTTTCGACGGAATACGGGAGGAATTTCGCCGGGACTTTTTCCCCGGACGGAAACGAGTTTTTCTTCACCCGGGGCAAGACCGGTCCCGACCAGCGGATTTGGCACACGATCCGGGCCGACGGGGTGTGGAGCGAACCCCGGCCCGCGCCGTTCACAGGCGACGTTATGGAGTTTGAACCGTTCATCTCTCCCGATGGAAAGAAGCTCTTCTTCGGCTCGCTAAGGCCGAAGCCGGGAAGTTCCCAGCCGAACGGCAGGGCTGATATCTGGGTCGCCGATAAAGTGGGCGCCGGTTGGGGAGAGCTTCGATATCTCGATCCGCTTATCAACGAAGCCGCGCCGATGTACATGTCCTCAGCCTCGAACGGGACACTCTACTTCACCAGCAACCGCGACGAACGGGGCCTGTACTCATCCGCTCTTCGCGATGGGCGGAACCAGGCGCCCGTACGGCTGCCCGGGGAAATCAATTCTCTTTTCGCCGCCCATCCCTATATCGCCCCGGACGAGAGCTATTTAATTTTTGATGGCAAGCCGCTCGACGATCCCGAAAAAGACGGGGACCTGTATATCAGTTTCAAGAACGAGGACGGCTCCTGGACGCCGGCGGCGAAACTCGAAAGCCCGGTCAATTCCAGCGCCGGCGAAATCGCCGCCAGCGTTTCTCCCGACGGCAAATTTCTATTTTTCGAAAGCGACCGGTCCGGAACGATGTGCATCTATTGGGTGGACGCCCGGATTCTCGAGGCCTTCAGGCCGAAATCGAGCCGGGCCATGAAATCGATACGCTCGCGATAACGGGCGACCGCCTGCTCCGGCGCCAGTTGCTCCTTCTTGAGTTCTTGGATCACCCGGCGATAGTCGGGCTCCGGCCAACCCCGTTTTTCCGCGATCAGTGCGGCGATGACGCGCATTTCGTCCTGGATCTCTCTAAAAGTCGCCTGGCTGCGGTTGACGAGTTCCTCGAGCGGCATATCGATGCCATTTTCGCTCAATTTGAGGCGATACAGCTCGACTGGGAGGCGATGGTCTTTACGTGCCCGCGGTAGAATTTCTTGACGCACGAAGGCCTCCCAGGCTTTAAATTGTTTCTCCAATGCGGATAAGGCTTCAGCCCCGCCGGAAACCTTGTATTTTTCGAATAAGCGCGTGATTCCCGCTATATATCGGGGTGCCAAACTCAAGTCCATTTCCACTTGACCGCGGAACGGCCCGAGCAGCCCGGGCTTTTTCAAGTCGCTGCGCAACTTGTCCTCCGCCTGCTTCAGGACCGGAGTCCAACCCGCTTCCAAGCCGGCGTAGCGCCGCAGACGGACCAGGGCCGCGGGCCAGCGCGCTTCGGCCACCTGGTCGTCGAGAAGCGCCCTCAGGCCCCTAAATATCAATTCGACCGGATCTTCATAGGGCAGCAGCAGCCGATCGCTAAGGTTGGACTCTTCGAGGTTGCGCTTCAGAAAATCGATCAGGATGTCCAGGTCTTGCCGCACCGCGGGGTGGGTTTCGCGCTTCTGCCGCGCCTCCATCTCGACAAGGAGGCTATTCAGCGCTCGCAGGGCTTGGTTGTCAAACTCGTCCGAGAGCTGGGTGATCATCTCGTCCAGTCCTTTGCCGCCCAGCTGGCCGAAAGACTCCGGGGCAAAGCGTCCGATGTTGTCGAGGAGGAACTGGGTGTGGACATTGCTTGCGGCCACCCAGCCTTGCTCGGAAGACAAAACTGCCGGAACCGAAATTCCAGCCGCAAACAGAAAAAAAAGTCCCACTGCCCAGGTTTTCGTCTTTAACATCGTTTCTCCTCCATCGAGATTCACTCGATCATCAAGTTCGCCGATTCTGTTTTCTGATCTCGTGGTCGTCGATAGGATAATACGATCGCGCGATTTCGGAGTTCCCCTTTTTCGACGAGCGGACGCAGGCGTCGGCGAAGAATCGATTTTTGCGCCAAGCAGCTGTTTCGGCTGGCGAACTTGGCTATAAGAAGCTAAACAAGACCAGATCTAGCTCGTTAACGAGGATCCGTTCGGCTTCGGCATCGAGGTTTCGTTTGGCCCCTTCCTTTTTCCCGCCATCTCGCGACCGTCGACTTTTAGAGTGAGCCGGTCCGCACGTCCGTCTTTCCCGGCGCCAAACGTGATTTCCATGTTCTGGCCCACGGATTTGACGAAGAAGCGGTCCTCGGACAGGGCGAAGAGCTCGGCCTTTCCGGCGTCGCCGCCGTTAATGAGAGCGAACAGTCGGCCGCCCTCGCGTTCGACGGACAGCGTCAAACCCGGGGCGATCTCGTAGAGGCCGGTCCATCGGTCCAGGATTTCCGGGGCGAGAGTCACGGGCTTTTTCTCGGCGGGATCGCGATAGACTTTTTCTTCATCGTTCTCCCTCCGGACGGCGGTTTTGAACCGCTCGATATCGACTTCGGCTTTCGAAGGAGAGAACAGGACCCGCCCCAGGCTTTGAGCCCGGTTCGCGACCGGCCGGTCCTTCGCCGGAGTCTCTCCCTGCAAGGATGAGTAGACCTCAAGGCTGGATTGAAGGGGCCGGCCAGAATTAAGGGCCGCCATCTCGGCGGGATTCAAAACGGACCGATAGACCATCCAATCGCGGTACTCTCCTTCAGCCGGAGGATTTCCTCCCGGGCCGCCGCCCGATCCGCCCAGGACGAATTGCACGGGGACGAACTTATCGGCGACCGTTCCGGCAAGGGTCCCATCGACAAAGACCCGAATCTCCTTTTTGAGGAAATGATGCGTTACGCCGATCTGGTGCCAAGCCTTGTCCGGAAGAGACGCCTTCAGCGGATGAACGACGCGGGCTGCGTCTCGATATTCCAGAGAACCATCGTGGACGACGGCGAGTTCCCGGACCTTTCCGTCAAAATCCCGAACCGCGGCGACAATCCCCGGCTGCGACAGACGGACGTCGAAGGCCAGGGAAAACGAGCGAAGGGGATCATCGGGCACATAGGAGAGGAGGGCGGGAGCGTCGGTGGCGCCGAGCCGGACTGCACCGTCGCCGCTATCTTTCACGGCCAGAGGCTTTTCCTGGGCCAGGGCCTCGAACAAACCGGGCACGATCGAATGAAACAGCTCCCGGTGTCCCGTGTCGTCGGGATGATCCAGGTCAAAAGTGATCCCCTCGATGAAACATCCGTCGCCCCGGTCCAGGGCTCCGAAAAAGTTGATGCTCGGCACGTCCCAGGAGGCGATCTCAAGGTTCATATCAGTGACGTACTTGTAATGGGAGGCTTTGGTGAAATTGTCGTTGGCGTAGACGGACCCGAGTACGGGCTGAATCCCATGAGCCCGGCAGCGGGCGACGATTTCGCGAAGGTTGTTCCGGAATCCGGAGTAGACCTGAGCCGGGTCCTTCCCTCCCAAACCCCGGATGCCCTCGTTTTCCAGGGACAGCGCGATCACGACGAAGTCCGGCTTCAACGGAATAAGATCCTTTTCCAGCCGGTCCAGGATCTTTTGCGTCGTGTCGCCGGGAACCGAGACGTTGACGACCTTAAATCCCCGCGGCGCCAATTGCCGGGCCAGGCGGAAAGCCCAGCCGTTCTGCATGTCCTGATTCCGCTCCCGGCTCGTCACCCAGCCCGCAGCAACAGACGAGCCCATGACGGCGATGACCTTTTCGCGGCCGATAGAAAGGGCGTTTTCAGCTGCGGCGGGTTCGGCCAAGAAGGCCAGTCCAAAACCCACGCTCATTAAAAGTGTCATGACGAGATGTCTTTTCATGTTCGTCTTCATGTTTCTTTATTGCCGATTCTGCGTTCCGATTCTCGTGATCGTGACAAGCATAGTATAAGCGGATACCGTCCCGCCTTACTTATTCTGTGAACGATAGGGCGACTTGTTACCTTGACCTGATCCTTTTGCCAATTTCTTCGCCGCTTCCCGATAGAACGACGATCTCAACAACGCGGTTGTCCTTGTCTCTTCGAAAACGGATTTTGGCCTTGACGGCCTTGAGGAAGAAGGCGTCCTTGTCTTCGGGAAATAATTCGAACCTGGGCTGGCCCGTTCCCTGGCCGAAAAGCCGGCCGTCTTCTTTAGTCACCGTTATCGAGAATTCGGGAGTGACTTGATAATGACCGAGATAGTCGTCATAAACGAGAGGATTCCCGGCGGCGGCGATCGGCTCGGCCACGCGTTTGGCGGTTTTTTCATTTCCCTGGCGGCGCCACAGCAATCCCGTCGTGCGTCCCTCATCGTCTTTAACAAAGGAAATCGTCGAATCGTCGAGTTTTGAGAAATATTCGTTTTCCGATCTGGGGAATATCTCCACTTCGGGCTGGCCGCTGGCCTGGGCATACAAGCGATCGCCGGCTTTGGTGATGACGATTTTCAAATCGGGCCCGATCTCATAGAGCCCTGCGTGGGCCGCATAGACGTTCGGGTTGACTTTGGCAGTTACCGGCGCTTTAATTTTTTTAGCCGTGGCTTTCACCTGGTCCTGCCGAATGGATAAGGCCGTCACCTGGCCAATGTCATCCTTGAGAAATTGAACCCAGGCTTCAGCCCTATTATCTTTGATGACAAAGGCATCTTCACTTTCGGCCGTCATTTCGAATCGGGGTTGCTTCGGGAGTTGAAGGAACAAACTCGTCTTTTCCGCGCTGATCACAATATTATATCCGGGCGAAATTTCAAAAACGCCCTCATAAGCGCCATAATCGGAGGGGTCCGGCCTGAAGGCGGCGGGCTCTTTCGCTGCGGTCCGACGGTCCGAAACGGGCAATTCTAATCGATCCGTCAAGACGGCCGCCCCGATATCGGACACGCCAACGGAAGAATTGGCCAAAACCACCACTCCCTTCCCGGCCTTGACGTTGATTCCGACGAAGCTGTTGTACCCGTCCACTCCGCCGCCGTGGGTCAAATACAATCCGTCTTCCGTTCGGGTGATGCCCCAACCAAGGCCGACTTCTCCGCCCGGGCTCCCCTCTATCTTTCGATAGCTTTGCTGCGCGCGTTGCATGGCCCGGATTAAGGGAGAAGAAACGATGCCCATCTGGGCTCCTAAAAACCTCAGCATATCTTGAGCCGAGGAATGATATCCGCCGGCCCCGGCCAGGACGGCGGAGAGGGGCCAGGACGGCGCGTCTCGTCCGTCGCTGTAATGCCCCACCGTCAGCATCTTCGCCCGCCCCCGGGAGAGCCGTTCCCGGCTGCCGGTGCCGTCCATCCCGAGAGGCCGCCAGATTCGCTCCGCGAATAAACCGTCCAGGGGCTTCCCCCCTTGGCGGGACAGGACGAATCCCAACAGCCCCATTCCCAGGTTGGAGTATTCGTATTCGCTCCCAATGTCCCGAGTCAAAACGTAGCCGGATAAAAATTCATAGAGATTCCGTTCCGAATAATCGACATAACCGGGCCGCCCGGCGGGCCCGGAAGGGCCGTTTCCCGGAATCGAGGGAAGCCCGGAGGTATGGGTCGCCAAGTCAAGGAGGGTGATCTTTCTACCGTTTCGGGCGGGGACTTTGGCTGAAGGGGGAAGGTATTGTTCTATCGCGTCGTCCAGCTTCACCTCTCCCCGCTCCACCATATCGGCCAGGAGCGTCGCCGTAAACAACTTGGCCACGGAGCCGAGGTTGAAAATCGAATCGCCATCCACGTCAACGCCTTCCTTGGCCTTTCCATAGGCTATCACCCGGCGTCCTTTGGCGTCGATCGTTCCGACGACGATCCCAAAACGACGATCGTGTTTATCGACCCTGTCCTTGATGACGGCGGCGATTTTTTTCTCCAAGCTCTCATCGGAAACCGAAGGTCCTTTGAGCTTTCCTATCAGGGCAACGGCGAGAATCAAAGCCATCATTGTTGGGACGAGAATTTTTTTCATCGTTGTCCTCCTTCTCAGGGGATAGCTCTTCGGGTGCAAGATTTCAGCTCGGGAGGGACGAGCCCCCTCATCGCGGAAAAAAATGAGGGCGATCTCACTCCGCTCTCGGATCTCGCGATCACGAATAGAATAGGGCCGCCGATAATGGCAGCGCCATGTTTTTTCCATGAACGGTCGACGGCATCGATGAGGGATCGGGAAATACACCCGCGGATAAGGATACCCCTATTAAGCCGGCTTGAAATGCGAGACCGCCAAACCGTCGATTTTCGTCCAAAATTCCTCTCGATTCATTCCAAGGCCAGCCGCCAGTTGGCGTTCGAGCGCCTGTCGGCCGTATCTCTGTCCAAGGAGATCACCTAATCCTTCTCGCCGTGTCTCCATCAAATAGCGCGTGATCCAGTATCCTCGCACATAGTGATATACCAAGTCGTCTTCATTTCCCGCCCTCAGTCGCCTGTATTCCTTCGGCCTTCCTTTCCTCAACGGCGTGTCAAGAGCCCGAATGGTGTCGCTGTTGATCGTCGGTTTTCCCATCATTCGGTCCACCGCCACCATGGCCAATCCCTCATTCAACCACGCCGGCAGCTTGAGATGAGCCGTGAAGGCGTGAGTCAATTCGTGACAGGTGATCTGCCGGATTTTCTCACGCGTATCTGCTCTCGGGATGAAAATCCGCCTGCCCATCTGGCCTTCGGCCGCCTCGATCAGCCGCGGCGGTTTCACGCCGATGGCCCTTCGACTTCCGTATCGCTGAGCCCAGCCCCCGGCATATCGCCAGATCTTTTTTACGCGAGGCATCCAAAAAGGCATAGCTCCCGCCAGGAGAATCCGCCATGGCCACGGCGCCGAATGAAAAATGAAGCGCTTCCATGAATCCATGACATAGACTCGGCAATCCTTTGGCATCTCAAGTCCCCATAAGTTCCGAAGGACCTCGAGGCTGCGTACGCAGGCGTCTCCGATAATCCCGGCCGCTTCTCTTTCCTCCGCCGGATAGAATAAGATCAGCCCGTCGATCGATTTCGTTTCCATGTTGCTTCTCCTTTATTTCTCTTCCGCCGTTAAATTCCCCCTTTCGCTCTTGTTTCTTAAACCTCCGGAGATTTCCGGCGGATGGAATTATAAATGACGCCTCCTGGCGGCCTATCAGATATTTATGAGATGAACTCAGCGCGCCTTTTCTCCGTCGCGAAAGTCCCCTCATAACCGCTTGTGATTTTCATCCTCCACGAATTCTATCCCAAAGTCATCCAAATCCTCGACCCGGTAGATATTTCAGGCGAGATGGGCCGCTTTTTTCAGCCTGGATTGGAGAATGCCGGCCAAAGGAATTGGATGGGTCCAATTCCAGCGACTTCGACAGCAGCTCTGCCGCCCGCTTGGCGTTGCCCCAGTTGATCTCGATCTCGCCTAGATATGCGTATGCAAAAGACGGATTCTCGGCCAACTGCCTTATCAATTCAAAGGTCTTCTCGGCTTGATCGAATTTCTTCTTGCCCCGCAGGAGTCGGTATCCCAAGCGGTAGAACGCTTCCAATTCGGATTGGGGAATCTCACTCCGCTTCTCCACTATCATCTCCGTGGCTGCCCGCACTTGGCGCTCGTCAGCGCTTTCGAACGCCCGTTTGAGCGCGTCAGCCCAGGACAGGCGGCCGCTCAGGTCTATGGGGAAGATCTTGTCTGCGTCATCAGATATCGAGTTGTAGAGCTCATAGAAATCAATCGGGCCCTTGGCCACGGTTTCGGCGAGTTTCTCACGACCCATTCTCTGCTCAATCGTACGGGCCATATCAAATCCGACGACATAAAAAGCCCGCTGACGAACGCCAAGGTTGAAAACATCCCGCAGCGCCCGGTCGCTGGGCATTTCACTTGTTTTTGACAGGAATGTATTCAATTCATTCCTCAACTTGGAGACTTGTTCATCACTGGCGGCCAGAGAGTAGTCTTTGCTCTTGGCCGCCGGATAGAGCGGGGAAGCCTGATAAGCGACATACGTTGCCAGGCCCTCGTTTTGGAGGCATTCCAGGATGTCGTAGAGCTTTTGCTCGAGCATCGGTTCCTCTCGAAAGGCTGAACAGGAACCATAGCCGGAGTGGTAAAGTTCATGGACCAGCGTATTCAGGATAAAATCCGCGTCCAGTTTCGGCAAATGGTTCGAGGTATCGGCAAAGAAATAGTCGAGGATCTCATCTGTGATAAAACGTCCAGTTCTTAATAATGTCGATTCCCTTCTGAAGAACAGGATCCGTCCCTTGGAGAAGATCCTTTTGGGTTGGATGCACCTCCACATCAGGCTGAATGCCGATACCGACGAACTCCCGCCCGTCGGGAAACATCGCTCTTAACGACACAACCGTGAACGTCCCTCCGCCGGGCAGAGGAACGTTGATCGGATTCCCGGTACTTCCGGCGGTTTTTTCACCCACCAGAATGGCCCTCTTGGAATGCTGGAGTGGCACTAAGAAATCTTCAGCGGCACTGTACGTCCCGGGCCCTGTTAGAACCGCCAACGGACCGGCATAGCTTTTTTCTGCCCGAGGCTCGATGATGTGAGGATCACTTTCGATCCATTCGACAGCGCGACCCCATGACCGATAGGCCGGGACGTAGGACAAGCTCTTCCATTTCCCGGCTTTCAATGGCTGGTCGGTCAGGAAGCTGATGATGCTGTCGGCGTGATCGCTATCCCCGCCCGGATTGTAGCGGACATCGAGGATGATCCCCTTGATCCTGGAGAGGTCTAGCCGGTCGAAGACCTTCTGGAATTCTTCCACCACCTTTTTCTGGCCAAAGTTCGATATTCGTATGTAACAGATATCCGGATGGAGCATCCTCGTTTCAATCACCGGATCGAACATGAACCATCGCACCCACCGCGGGAGAAACGCGTTGCCGTCCTTAGCCGTTGAATTTCTGGTTAGGGAAACTAGGCGTACGGTCCCATCCGGATCTTTCACCCTGAGCCGCAGCTGACTGTTTTTTGGACCGCTGAGAATACCGATCAATCCAATCGTCTCGTCCGCCTGCGGCGTGCCCCGGCAGTTGAACCTGAGGACGTTCTCTTCGAGATATATCCGCGCGGAGACTTCGCCTATTCCCAGGACTTCCAATCCCGGAACGATCCTCTGCTTCCTGATTTCTTCGGTGTCGCCGGTCCGGGCCACAAAGAAGTTTCCTTCCACGACCTGAAGTTCCACGGGCGGATGGTCATACCCAGGCTTCACGAACATCCAGGGCGGGATAACCTGCGTGTGCCCGTCTTTGAGCAGAGCGGCGAATTCCATCAAAACCTCATAATAGCTATCGAGGCTGTCCGCTTTCATGACTCGAGGGATATATTCCTGGACCTTCGCATCCCAGTCGATATCCGGGATCCGGTCGAAATAAGGAAAATTGAATTTCGCCTCAGACCAGATAGTCATCAGGCCCCAGAGTTTTTGTTCGACCGACCCGGTCCATTGAGATTTGCCGTCCGCCGGAGGCTGAGCTTGAGAGCGGATGCCGTTTGCCGCCGGGCAGGTGAAAGATTCGGTGTCCCGGACATCGGCTGCCTTGAGAAGAGGCGCGATAGCCAGAAGTCCCAGGACGAGGGGGATGGTTCTTTTCCGGATACGTCTTTTCATCGAGTCCTCCAGATCATATTTTGCAGGCCAGGACACTTCGTCTTCTCGGGTATCTCGCCGTCTTGCCCGCTGGCCGGATATCTCCGGCCAGGAGACGGAATTTTTAGGAGAACTCTTATGTCTCAGCTGATCGACCCCGCCCAGGAGCCGAGAAACGGATTGGACGCCTGTCCTTCAAGGGCTGGAGAAGAAAACGCCAGCGCTGAGGAAAGGACCAGAAGCAAGAAAAAGTTCAGGAGGACATTGTGTTTCATGTCTGATGAGGCTCCTTATTTGTAAATTCCGAATGGATCGATGCCTCCATTCACATATTCCAGCGGACCGATATCTTGAGCATGAAGATGTTGTCGCCGGGCGCGGTCAGCAGGTCGCCTAAATCGCGCTTGAGCCTGAGGTCGCCCGGGTTCGCGTAATCGGCCCGGTTCTGGGTCCAAACGGCGTAGAGGAGCGAGCCCGGCAGATATTCCCAACGCAGGACGATCGTGCCGCGGAGCGACTTCATGTTGAAATCGGGATTGCCGAAGGCGAAAGCGGCCGCCGGCCCCGATCCGTCCGGGTCGACGACGTAAACGCCGTCGGAAAACTCAATCGTCGAATCGCCTTCTCCGAAGGCGTTGTAAACATAAGCCTTCGGCCGGTCGAGCTCCTTGAACCGGCCGTATCGGCCGACCCCGATGAATGGCTGGAGGTAGGCCTGGAACGAGAGCTTGGGCGTGAACGTCCAGTCGAGCCGGATCTCGGCCGAGACGATTTTCTGCTCGATCCGGCCGAAGACATAGCGCGACCCGAACGTCGAAGTCTTGAGCTCGTCCCGGAACCGGCCGATCCACTGGGTTTCCTCCGTATTGACCATATATTGAGGGCCGATGGACAGGCTCACATTAGGCCGCGGTTTCCAGGCAAGCGACATCATAGCGTTCCATCCTCGGCTGTCATGAAAGCTCTCGGAGATTCCCCCCTGGCCCTCCAAAACAAGCGATTTTCGATTGTCCGAGGAAAGAATAAAGGTCTCGCTCCATCCCCTAGGGGCGACGGCCAGCGGACCGCCCCGTGTCAGCCGGTTGCTCAGTGCCTCGGAGGAGACGACGGTCTCCGAGTTGAAATTCCAGAAATTTCGAAACGTTCCCTGGATGACGGCCACGGCCGCCTCGGCGGTCTTATTCCTGCCGAAGTCGTAGGTCTGCAGGCCGCCGAGGGCGATGAGCGCATACTGAAAAATCTTGCCCGGTTTTGTCCACTGGTAGCCGGCGAGATATGAGACGTTGACGATGTCCGAGCCCGCACGCTGGAATCCGATGTCGTTTGGGTCGAATCCGGGCGAAAGCGCCCCTGCGCCGAAAAGCCACAACACGTTGCCGCGCTGTTTGGCGACTTGGACGCGACCGCCCCAGCCTGAGAGCGATGTCGCTTCCGGATCGATGTCGACGTGCGTCGCGTCTGGCCGCTGGAAATAGTGGAGGGAAGAGGACTGCAGGCGAAGAATGTCCTGAGCGTTGCCCAGGACGTGCGTGCCGCCGATCCAGCCGCCGACGACATAGGTCCGTTTCGCGTCCAAGAACGCCCATCCGTCCGCGGCCAGGCTGAAGGCCTTCTTGTTGAGGATGCCATCGAGGAGGGAGCCGCCGGTGTCGCGCAGGACGCCGGTGGCCATGATCCCGATTCCCTGCTGGCCTTCCTTAATGTCCTTTTGGGCACGGAGGACGCCGTAATAGGAAAAAGGCTCGACTTCCTGTTCGAGTCGCGTCCCGTTCTGGTCGATCGCGGCGTATTCGCGCGCCGTCAAAGCGTTGACGAATCCGATGTTCCAGCCGCCAAGCTTGCCCGTGATCTTCGCCGCGCCGAGGATCGTCGAGCGGTCGGGGACGTCCGCGTGGCCGGACTCTGTCACGGTGCCCTGCGGGGCGCGGCCGATACGACGGCTGTAGAAGAAGCTGGGGGCCGGCCAGTTCATCCCGGCGCTGAGATAGACGCCGCCCCGGCCGAAGCCGTTGAATATGGACGCGCCCTCGATGAAAAACGGCCGCTTTTCCTCATAGTAGGTTTCGTACGCCGAAAGGTTGATGACGGCCGGATCGACCTCGACCTGGCCGAAGTCCGGATTGACGGAGGCGTCGAGCGTCAGGTTCCCCTTGAGGCCGATCTTGAGGTCGAGGCCCGTATTCCCAAGATATCGATGGCCCAGTTCAAACGGATTGCCCTCCTCGGCCGGCCGGAATTGGCCCTGTCCGGTGGCATAGGGAACAATCTCGATGTGCGTTCCGGGGTTGATGCCGCGGACGCCTTCGAGCCTGGCGAAGCGCGAAACGAAGGCGGCTTCATCCTTGGGCACCCAGGCGAAACTCGCGACTTCGTTTTTTCGCTTGATGATGCGGCGGAAGTTGACTCCCCAGACATATTCATCCTGTTTGGAAAAACGAAGCTGGTGGTACGGAATCTTCATTTCCACGGCCCAGCCGTCGCCGTTGACGGCGGCTTTCCATTCCCATATACCGTCCCAGGAATCGTCCTGCTCGACGTCGTTGGACAGGGCGAGGTCCATGATCGAGTTGGCTGGATTGACGCCGAACAGATATCCGGTCCGCTTGTCGTAGTAGGGATCGACGGCGAACATAAACCAGTCCGAATCGACCTGGGAATCGCGACGGCCGAGCCTGCCGATGATTTTCGACGGCTCTGAATCGCGGCAATAGGCTGCCACATAGAGATATTGGCCGTCATAGGCAACCCAGACGTCTGTCTTTTCAGTAGACGGCTCTCCATCTCTGGGATCGTTCTGGGTGAATCCGTTCGTGGGCGGCGTCTGCCATACTTTTTCTTCCAGGCAGCCGTCGATGACGATGGGAGCGTCCGTCCGCACGGCCGTGACCGTCTTTTGTTCGGCCGGCGGGGGCGGGGTCCTAGCCTTGTCTTGAGCCGCCAGCGAGAACGACGCCATCGTCAACGTCAAAAGAAGGGCTGTTTTTTTCATGCCTTGGTCTCCTCGTTCTTTCAAGTTCGTCCTCATCCATAATGGACCGCACAATACAGCGTACGAGGTTGCGGTTCACCCGGGTATCGAATATCGACAAGCGGTCAATAGACCCGCTGGAAGTCAGAAATTACGGATTCTTTCGTCTTCTTTTTTCAAAAATGTTTTGTACACATCGGCGACATAAGGCTTGACCTTAAAGAGCGATTCGACCACGTATCGCGCCTCGTCTTTCTTCAACTCTTCGAAAATGTTCATTTTTACGACTTCTTCGTAATTGTGAAAGTAATAGATACAGATATCGCCCGAGCGAAGGTCGCAGATGTTGGAATATACGGTCGGAGTCTGGAATTCCATGTGTGTGGCCGACAGGATGGAACGGATCAAATCGACGGAAATCCTACTTGGGCTGGTCGACAAGATCTGCTCGGCCGCGTTATAGCGGGGGCAGGGATACTGGCCCGGTTCATAGTTTGAGGTGAGGAAGTTCGTCGATATTTGATAGTCCTTCGCCCTCTCGATAAACCGAAGGCCGGCTTTGCTCCATTCGATCACGACGGAATCGCCGGATTTGCCGGCGACGAGGAATTTAACCCGATTGAGCGTGAAAAGATTGTAGGTTTTGAACACGCAAACGGCTTCGTCCACGGTGGCACACTTCGCCAGAATGCCGTCGGGAACTCCGGTTCCGGACCACCCCGCCCATTTCTCCCAATCCGGCAAAGCGGGATCCGCTTTCCATCCCGCATCCGCATTCAAGGCATTGACCGCGATGAACAATCCCTTCTCGTTGAGTCCGCCTTCGGCAATCTTATGATTCTCATCGAAGCCGAAGCAAAACCTTCCGTATCGGCCTTCTGCGGCGGGAATAATCCAGATCAGCGGAGCATAATTTCTATAATCCAGGTTGAAACCCGTAAGAACAGAAGTGCCCTTGACTTTAACGACTGTCGTGCAATCGAATGCGAGGTTGGAGAACAAAAACAATAGGGACGCCGCCGCCATAACTTTCATTTTCATCATGAACCCCCTGGCAGATTTTCGTTCTCGCGGCGGCGTCAAGCCTTCAACACGACCTTGAACCGGCAATCTTTCCCGCCCCACAGGATCGACTCGAGGACCTCGGCCTTGATCGCGGCTTTGCCGGTGGACCGCTCGAGAGCCTCTTTGACATAGCCGGCCGAGCAGTTGCAATAGCTTTTGGACATTCCCGGGGCGCCCGACTCGACGATCGGACACATGCAATAACCTTCCTGCATGCTCAAGCCGGTGGGATTCTGTTTGGTCCCCCAGCGATAAAACACCGTGATTGTTTCTTTTTCGCGCCGGACCTCGAAGCCGCTTTTTTCGAGATTCTTCAGGAAAGCTTCTCCCTGCTGGGGAGTCGGCTTTCGCTCATCGGCAACGCCAAAAGCGTTGATATAGCAGGATCGGCCGCAAGCGTTCAGGATCTTTGTTTTCGTCTCCTCGTCGAGCATCTCGTCCATGTGATCCATCATGGCCTTGAACTTCATCGTCGCTTCTTCCATTTTTCTCCAGTCCGGGCTCTTGGCCCCGTCCCGGATGCGCCGCGTCAGGTCTTTGGTCAGGGTGCTGGCCCGCCTTTCCGCGTTTTCCTGGATTTGGCCGAATCCAAGAGCCGCGCCGCAGCAGCTCAGACCGGCCAATAGAGATTGTTTCATGAATTCCTTCCGGTCCATTGTCGTGCCTCCTCGTCGATCCAATTTATTTGATTTTCTTCGCTTTCAGGGCGCGGTCCGCCCCCATCTCGAGTCCCGTCACCCGGCCCGCGGCGTCTTTGATGAAGTCGAAATCCCGGTTGTAAAACCGCATGAAGTAGTCCGTTTCCGACTCCGATCGGATTTCCACTCTCGTCCCCCAGCCCGTCCGTTCGATCATGAGGTGCGGGCCCTGGGTTGTCACGGTGTACAGGACATTCGGGTCGGCGTTCGACTGATAGACTCCGACCAAAGCTTCCAGGGATTCCCGCCCGACCGGGACTTCTTTTCTTAATTTATAAAGCAGTGGAGGAACGGGACGAAGGGCGCCGGCCGGCTTAGTGAAAATTGATTCATCGACCTCAATGTCTTGCTTGACATCCGAAACCTGCATTTTCAATCGGAGAGAATTCTGGACATCGTCTTTTCCGAGGAAAATGACAAACGGCCGCTTTCCCTTGCCGACGTCACGATAATCTTCGAAAAAAAGATCTTCGGCGCGGAGCAGCAATCCCGTCGCGCCGTCAAAGGCGAGTTCGAAGCCTGCGCCTTCCCCCGATACGGCCGCGAGGACAATGGCTTCCTTCTGACCGATTTTCTCGGATCCCTTGACCGTCATCGAAGGGAACAACCGTTCCAGACGGAGCGGCGCCTGGATGTCTAAAAGAAGGGCAAGTTCGAGCTTCTCCTCCGGAGGCAGGACCGATACTCCCTCGGCGTCCTGAATCCAGGCTTGGCCGCCGTCGAAGCCGTATGACACCCGGTCTCCATAGGCGAAGAGCTGGCGATAATACCACTTTCCCGAAGCCTCTGCGGTCGTCTCGAATGGAACCTGGCCGCTGACTCCCCTGACAAGAGTTCCCGTTCTCTTTTCTGTCTTGATTTTCGCCAGCTCGGAACCTCCGCTGGCCTGGGCAAACCGTTTGACGATATCCCCGGCCGTGACGGAAGGGCGCTGGAGTCCGGGCGGTTCCTGATCATGGGACCATAGCACCGGGGAACTCAATAACAGGAAGACGAGGCTGGAAATGATTTTTTCCCCTCGCATGAAGACTCCTTTCTTTGCCATATCCTTTTTATTTCTTTTTTTCATGCCACTTGGAGCGGTCGGGGTCCTCGGGCTTCGCGATTTTCTTCGGCGGATTCTTCTTCAGCTCTTCGAGGAGGAATGCGACGGCTTTCTCGAGGCTCGGATCCCCACCCCGGGCGATGAGCTCCGGCAGGTCCCAGATCTCGATGTCCGGCGATATGCCCTCGCCCTCGACGGCCCACTCGCCCTCGGTGTTGACGACCCCGGTTGTCGGCACGCGAATGGCCGTACCGTCGATGAGGCCGGCGTTGCCGCTCTGTCCGACGAGCCCCCCCCATGTCCGGGTACCGATGAGCGTGCCGAGTTTTCGCTCCCGGAAATTGAAGGGGAACGCGTCTCCGCCCGAGGAGCTGTAATGGTTGATAAGCATGACCTTTGGCCCGTTATGGGCGATTCCGGGATCCTGGGTCATTTCCACTCCCCGCCTCGCCCAGTAGTTGGTGATCCGGCGGCCGAGCACGTCGATCATGACCTGCGTGCTGAATCCCCCGCCGTTGTAACGTTCGTCGATGATCAGGGCGTCTTTGTTGAAGAACGCGTATAGGCCCTTGAAGAACTCGCGGTTGCCGGCGACGGCGGTGTCGGGGACATGAAAATAGCCGATCCGGCCGCCGGACAATTTATCCACGAGCGCCCGCCGGCTACCGACCCAGTCAAGATAGAAGAGCCTCAGCTCGCCGGCTACAGGTTGAATCCAATACTCCCGGCCCCCCTCCGGCACGGGACGGCCGTTGACGACGATCGGAATCTTTTTCCCCGCCGTGTTCTCGAGAAACTGATAGGGATTGTCGTTGGTCGTGAGATCCTGACCGTTGAGCCGGATAAGATATTCGCCTTCCCTGACGTCGATCCCCTGCTCGGTGAGCGGAGACCGGGTCGCGGCATTCCAATTCTCGCCCTTGTAGATTTTCTTGATGATGTAGCGGCCGGCCTTCTCGTCGGCCTGAAGTTCGGCGCCGAGCAGCCCGCCGTTCAGGCGCGGAACGCGCGGAAAATTGCCCCAGTCGATATAGCAGTGGCCCGCGTTCAGCTCGCCGACGAGCTCGCCGAAGATGAAATCGAGGTCGGCCCGGTGGCTGAGAGACGGGAGCCATTTAGCGTATTTTTGTTGCATCGCTGTCCAGTCGACGCCGTGCATGTTTTTGACGTAAAACCAGTCGCGGAAAATCCGCCAGCCGTCGGTGTAAATCTGGGCCCATTCCTTCATCGGGTCGATCTTCATCGTCAGGCCGTCCAGGTTGAGCCGGCCGTCGCCGGCTTTCTGGTTGGGCGCGATGTCGACGATGCCATAGGTCGGCCCGGACTGATAGAGGAATTTCTTGCCGTCAGCGGACACGGCCCCGCCCTGGAGGCCGGTAAAAATCGTGACGTCTTTTTTGTCCTCGAAGGTGAATTTATGGAGCTCGCCGGCCCGGAAGTAGAGGAGGCCGCCCTCAACCGGAACGATGCCGCCGTAGCTGCCGTGCGCCGGCGGAAGGACGACGATCCTGCCGTTGATGCCGTCGAAATCGATGATGAGCGCTGCCGGCTTCGGCTTCCCCTCCTTGGGCGGGTCTTTCGGCCCGGGTTTCTCGGCGGGCTTGGCTTCCGGCTTCGCCTCGCCCCCGGCTTTCTTTTCAGGTTCTTCTTTTTTGACCTCCTCCAGGTCGTTTTTATCCGGGAGAAGCGGCGGCGCGGTTTTCGTCAGGGCAACGGCATAGATGCGCGTGGCATCCTTGACGACATAATTGAACTCGAAGCTCGAGAACGTCTGTTCGAAATCCCGGAGAGAGAGAAAGAAAAGGTAATTCCCGCATTTGGAGAAGACCGGCCCGAAGTTGTTGAACATTTCGTCTGTGATCCGATGCGTCTTTCCCGTCTCGAGAGAACAAACCCAGATCGCGGGTTGAGCGTTGTCGCCGTCCTTGGAGTAGGCCAGCCATTTCGAGTCGGGAGACCAGCTGAAGTCCGCGAGTTCGACCCGGCGGGCGCTGTCGACGGCCTTGACGCTTTTTGTTTTGACGTCGATCACCTGAAGTTTGAGGTTCCGATCCGTAAAAGCGAGCATCGAGCTGTCGGGAGACCAGACGGGCTGAAATTTCCAAGCTGTGCTTCCCGTCGTCAACTGCGTTATTTTGTTGTTTTCAACGGCATCGACGATATAGATCTCATACTCCCCGGTTTTATCCGAGCAATAGGCGATATAGCGCCCGTCGGGCGACCAGGCCGGATAGACCTCCCGGACGCCCTGGGAGTTCGTCAGATTGTAAGTAATGCCTTCCGTGGCCGGGATCGTAAAAATATCGCCGCGGGCTTCAAAGACGGCGCGCTTGCCCTTGGGCGATATGTCCACCCCGCCGATCGTGTCGGCGACGGCTTTAAAATACGGAATCGTGTTTGGATTATCGAAGCGGATATTGACCGCAACTTTTTCGGACTTTCCGGTGTCGAGGTTGAGCTTATAGATGTGGCCGGCATTTTCGTAAGCCACGAGCCCGCCTTCGCCCGACGGCCAGAGAACATCATAATCGCGATGGCCGGTGATCTTGGCGATCTTGGCCGCTTTGAGGTCATAGGCGTAAATGTTCAGGACGAGGTCACGGTCGGAGACGAAATAAATTTTGTCCTTGTACCAGACCGGGTGGAGGTCGGACCCTTCAAAATCCGTCAGCCGCTTGGATGTGTCGTTTTTGAGGTCATAGATCCAGACGTCCTGCTGCCGGCCGCCCTTGTAGCGCTTCCAGGTCCGGAATTCCCGGGAGATGGGCGTGTAGACGATTTCCGCGCCCGTCGGAGAAAACGTCCCGCCGCCCGCTTCGGGAATCTGGAGGGCCGTTTCCAGCCCGCCGTCGAGCCCGACGAGATAATATTTTCCCATGCGTTCGCCGTAGGGCGTCCGGTTGGCGTGGAAGAGGATGTTCCGGCTGTCCGGCGTCCAATCGAGAGGATAGTTGTCGAAGCCGCCGCGGGGCGGGAGCATCCCGACATCGTTATAGTAGGTGAGCTGCCGGGGCGTTCCTCCGGACGAGGGCATGACAAAGATCTGTCGGCTCCCCGAATACTCCCCGGAGAAGGCGATCCATTGGCCGTCGGGGGAGATTTTCGGAAAAATCTCGAGCCCCATATGGGATGTCAGGCGTCTGGCATCTCCTCCCGCGGAGGGAACCGACCAGATATCGCCGGCATAGACGAAGACGATCAGGTCCTTGTTGATGTCCGGCGTGCGGAGGAGTTTCGTGTCGTCCGCGGCGAAAAGCGCCAAGAAGAGGAGAAGGGTGACGATGACAACGAGTACGAATTTTTTCATGAAGACCTCCAAGATCCAGGATCATAACCGCCGGCCGGACACCCGGTCTCGGCCGAGGACGTCATGATAGGGTCGGACATCAAACGGGGTAAAATCCTCTTCGATGAACGGTCGGCCTCGTCGACGAACGACCGAGTGTGGGCGGAGTGCCCCGCTGAGGACAGGCTGTCTCGGCGGGGCCGCTCGTCCGTCTGGCAAGGCACAAGGGGCGCTTGACGTTGATCCGTCGGGCCCAAATCATGTCGACGGCCTGCCCGACGACCGCTCGTCGGGTATTTCGACCGCTCATCTATTCTGACTTCTCTTGCGTTCGGGCCGCATGTATTCAATCCGATGAAGGCGGAGCGCGGGCTTCGAAGCAGGAAGGCTCATTACACGAAACGGGGAATCTGATATTCTATTCGACAGCGCCGGATGACCTAGGAGAGCTCATACGCAGATCGATCTGAAACGTAACAACCGTCTGTTCTGGATTCTTCAGACGTCGGGGTGGTTTCTGTTCCTCGCCTTCAGCCTTCTGTATTATCAAGTGCGGGGGATTCTGACGACGTCCATTGTCGTCCGATACGCTACGGCCGCGATCGCAGGTTTTTTGTCGACCCTGTTACTCCGTTCATTATACAGAAAAATCAAGATCCGGGTCAGATCGATCTTGTCTCTATCTTTCCTGGCCATCGTTTTTTCCTTCCTGGGAGCGAATCTCTCGATTTGGATATCAGACCTATTCAAGATTCCATTCTCGGGGACGGGAGCCCTCAACGCGAATCTTGCCCTGATGTATTATCTGCAAAGAGCCATGTGGTGGTCGACGCCCATCGTCGGATGGAGCGCGCTCTATCTCGGGATTAAATTCTGGCAGGAATGGGTGGATGAAAAGGCACGGGCCGAAAAAGCCCAGGTTTTGGCCCAGACCGCGCAGCTTCAAATGCTCCGATACAGGCTGAATCCGCATTTTCTGTTCAATGCTCTGAACTCCATCCGGGCCCTGGTTTCTGAAGACAAGACATCGGCCAAATCCATGATCACCGAACTCTCCGAATTCCTGCGATATTCGCTGGTCAGCAAGAACTATAAAAATGTTCCTTTCAAAGACGAGATCGATTCCGTTCGCCATTTCTTCAACATCCAGAAAATGAGGTATGAGGACAATCTGGATGTCTCGCTGGATATCGACCCGGCCACTGAAGAATTTCCCGTCTTGAGCTTTCTCCTCCATCCGCTCGCGGAAAACGCCGTCAAATACGGCATGAGCACTAGCTCCATGCCCCTCAAGATTCAAATCAAAGCTCAAATCCGGCAGGCGAGTCTTCATTTTGAAATTATCAATTCCGGATCATGGATCGAGCCTGCCGATCCAAAAAGCGGCGGCGTCATCGGGAAAGGGCTGGACAACGTCCGCCGGCGTTTGGCGGACGCTTATCCAGGGACGCATCACCTCGACATCTTCGAGAAAGAGGGTTTTGTCCACGCCTGTCTGGTTATCGACAAGGACATCCGGAGATAATCGCCGATGGACATCAAAAGGCGGAATCGGCCCGGGTCGACTTTCTGGATTTTACACGTTTCCGGTTGGCTGGCCTACACGGGTTCAATGGCGATCATCTCCTACAGGGGAGGATGGACGGATATCTCCCGGCTTTTGCTTGTCATGCTGCCGTTCATCGGCGGATTTCTGATTTGCATTCCCCTCCGCTATTTTTATAAAAAAACCCGTTTTCACGAGCGTCCGCTGAAACAGGTCATCTTGACGGCGCTGGCAGCCTCTTTTATCGGGACGAATCTTTGGTTGGGGATCGACCTCGTGTTCAGTCTTTTCGTCCCTCAACCTCAAGGGCCGCAAATGCCGTTCATCCAGGTCTACGTTTCTTACCTGCTCAATGGAGGGACTCCGCTCCTAGGATGGACGTCTTTGTATTTTGGGATAAAAATCAGGAGGGAATGGAAACAGCAGGAACGGAGGACCGAGCAAGCGAATTCCCTGGCCCAGACGGCGCAGCTCCAGATGCTGCGGCATCAGTTGAATCCCCATTTTCTCTTCAATTCCATGAACTCCATCAGGGCCCTCATCGACGAGGATGAAGCCAAAGCGAGAGAGATGATTACGGAGCTCTCCGAATTTTTGCGGTACTCCCTGGTCAGTAAAAACTATTCCGATGTTCCGCTCAAAGAGGAAATGGAAGCCATTCGGCATTTCCTGGCCATCCAGAAAAAGCGCTATGAGGACAAGCTCGAAGTGATCTATGACATCGAGCCCGAAGCGGGCGAATTCCCCGTTTTGAGTTTTTTGATCCACCCTCTCGTCGAAAACGCGATCAAATACGGAATGCGCACCAGCCCCATGCCGCTCACCATTCATCTAAAAGCCGTTGTCCGGGACGGAGTCCTGAGCATGGAAATCTTTAATACCGGGAAATGGATCGAACCGGCCGAGGGCGGGGACCGGGCGGGCGCCGGCACGGGGACAGGCCTGGAAAACGTGCGCCGCAGGCTCGACAATGCTTTTCCCACTCGCTATCGGTTTGATATCATTAAAAAAGAGGACGGGGTTCGAGTACAATTAGATCTGCGCTCCTCTTCGGGGAAGGCGGATGGCCAAACATTTTAACGCTCTGATCGTCGATGACGAACGGTTGGCCCGGAAAGATCTCATTTCTCTTCTCGGTCCGTACGGTCAGGTCTCGGTTATAGGAGAAGCCGACAGCGTGCCTTCGGCCGTCAAGGCCATCCAGAAGCTGAATCCGGACGTCATTTTTCTGGATATTCAGATGCCGGGAGACTCGGGATTCGATCTGCTGGAAAAAACCGATATCGAGGCCCACATCATCTTCGTTACGGCCTACGATGAGTACGCCATCCGGGCCTTCGAGGTCAACGCCCTGGATTATCTGCTCAAGCCGGTCAATCCCGATCGTTTGGCCAAAGCCCTCGAGAAGCTGGAGTCTCAAGATCAGGAGACACGGACACGGACGCAGCGGCTCAATTACGAGGACCGGCTGTTTCTCATGCTCGGCCAGCATTTTATATTTTTGAAGGTCAAGGCCATTCTGAACATCAGTGCGGCCGGGGATTACTCCGAGGTGTTGAGCTCGGACGGGACGAAAGGGCTGACCCTCAAATCGATGAAGGAATGGGAGACGCGGCTTCCGATGCAGCACTTCATCCGGATCCATCGCTCGACGATCATTAATATGGAATTCATCGAGAGGATCGAGGAATGGTTCAATTACTCCTTCAGAGTCTATCTCAAAGGAGTCGAGGAGCCCTATGTGATCAGCCGCCGGTACGCCACTAGGCTGAAGGAACGGCTGGGCTGATATCTTCTTAGCGGAAACAAGGCTTGCGCTTTCTTGGGCAAAGGTTGAATCATGAGCGCAAAGGTTCAAAGGTGATCCCATGAATGAATAACCGGTCAAAGCTTATCCCTATCGCTGGCTGGCCCTTCTCGCCTTCGCTCTCGTGGCCTGCATGACCCAGGTGCTCTGGATCACGTTCGCCCCGTCACCGCAAATTGATGACGAGGTTTTCGTCTTCAACGCCGGCCCGCGGATCCGCCTGGTCCGTGCCGATTCGCCCGGCATTCAGGGAATAGTCTTGAGTGTTCGATCTCTCGGCGAAGCGGAGAAGTTCCTAAAGGAGCACAAGCTCCTGGCCAGGGACGATGCCGGCCACTTCGCGATCTCTCCTGCCGCAATTGACGGTCTGACGGTCCGATTTGCGGAGAGATGAGAAAGCCTGCAAGAAGACGTTTCGGGATAGGAAATTCCTTTTCCGCTCGGCTTCTCGCATAGGCCTGACGCCGCGACGATCTCCCATTTTTCCCTCGCCGGCCAGCATAGATTCCCCTTCGGACGTTGTCAAGGACCGCCGGAGGACGCATTCGTCCAGTCCGGCATCGTCTGACCACGGTCTTCCCTTCGAAATCGACCGCGCCGCGCCCTCCGGGCTTGGAATTAATCACGGAAAATATTCGACCGGGGGGTCGGCGACTATAGCCAAGTCCAAGAATGCGCGTCGGGGATATGGGAGGTCACCCGGGCGATGAACTCGAGATAATCCATGACCTCGAGGTCGCGACGGTCCGGACCGCACCGGTAGCCAACCTTGCCCTCGGATTC
>Ga0315277_10001676_pt1 | contig 31795 bp, 28 predicted proteins | sample YL17G05_15_MG_FD_203695 | JGI IMG/M metagenome (GOLD analysis project Ga0315277, IMG submission 203695) | Sediment microbial communities from Yellowstone Lake, YNP, Wyoming, USA - YL17G05_15 | ecosystem: Environmental > Aquatic > Freshwater > Lake > Sediment | place: USA: Wyoming | collected...
AACCAGGTGTCGAACTCCTGGAGCGTTCGCGGGTAGTCCACCCCACCGACCGGGTGCGCGCTTTGCTCGTTCACCCACTACATATAGCACATAGGAGAGCGAAGTGGATATGCCTTTCGTGCTATTGGTGTAATTCGTGGCTGCTTTTCTTGTGAAATTCGTTGCTCAGTCGAAGACGACCGTCTGGAGCGTGCTGATCTCGATGGTTTTTCCACAGCGGGGATTTTTGCAGCGCAGCTTGTCATCCAGTCGGATGCGATAGTTGCGAGCCTTCGCAAAACGCGCCTTGTCCTGCTCGTTGGCGTAAGGGGGCAGGGACGCCTTCTTCGTGCGGCGCCGCCACCGGATGTCGTATTCCATTTTTGTCCTGCATTTCGGGCAGTAAATTTCTGCGGGAAACGTTTCGTCTTTCTCGGTAAAGAATTCCCGTTCTTCCATGGACGTCCCCTTGTTATCCGCGAGCAGGCGGACGAAATGCGCCTTACTTTTCTGGGCCAACGTGCACTTTCCTAAGGCGCGCATCATTATATGTCTCAAAGCTCCCCTTCTCACAGAAAACTTGTTGTAGAATCAATAATCTATGGATTTCTTACGCAGACTTTTCGCATCCGAGGCGGGTCCCTCCGAGCGCCAGATTCGCAGGGCAATCAAACAAGTGACCCAGACCCACGGGGAGGCCGCGACGCGCGTTGCGGCTATGGAACGCCTGGCCGAATGGAAAACACCGGAAGCCGCATCGGCCCTTTTGCGCCGATTCACCGTGCAGGTGCCGCAGTCCAGCATGGACCTCGAGGAGAAGCAGTACACCGTGCGACTGCTGGTGCACATGAGCAGAAGCGCGGTAGACCCGATTTTGCAGTATCTTGAGACCGAGCCGGAAGTCACCTGGCCGATCCGAGCCCTGAGAGAGATCCTTCCATTCGAGGAGTATCACGCGGCGCTGAAGAACTTGCTCGACCGCCTGGCAAGCGGATATACGCGTTGGCCCGAGGCCAAAACAGTGTTGATCCAACACCTGGCCGACGAGGCGTTTTCGCTGGTCGAGGAAACGGTCCTCAAGTATCTGGAGGACGAAGACGACGATGTCTGCATTGCTGCAGCAGATTACCTGGCCAAAAACGGAGGAGAGGAGGTCCGTGAAAAGCTGATAGAGATTTTTCTGAGCGCAGAGGCCCGGCCCAGGGTCCGCGGCCGCATTCTCGACCAATTCTGCGAAAAAGAGTGGCCCGTCAAGGGATACCGCAAGAAAGTGGAAGAGGCGATCTCCGATCCCTTCTATCTGACCTCCAAGGGAACCGTGAAGCGAAGGTCAGGGTAGATTGCTCCGGAGGTAGGGTTCGCGCAAGAATTAATTGGCATTTTGGCGCGAGCGGCGGGTGGGCAGATGCGAGGCGCCGCGACGCAGGCGATGTCGGTGTACATCGTCGAGGAGCGGCAACGAAGCAGATGCCCACCCGCCGCCGCGCCCTTTCAGGCTGCGGCCCGCCGGCTTTGTTGCTCGCTCCTCACATACCACCTCGGGTATAGCTCGTCGCTCGCGTCTCGCCAGCGGGCCTGGGGGCCAGCAGCAAAATGCCAAGTAATTCTTGCGCGAGCCCTTAGTGTAGTATCATCATCCCACCCAGATCGGTTGAGTTCGGTTGCCAATGTTTATAGGAGGATTGAGATGAAGCGAATACTGGGATTATTGGCCGTAACAGTCCTCGCTCTCGCCATGTGCGCGGCCGGGGCGGAAATGAAGGGCGCCATAAGCGACAAGATGTGCGGTGCCGATCACAAGGGACAGGATCCCGTGAAGTGCACATTGAGCTGCGTCGAACATGGCTCTCCTTTTGTTCTCGTCATCAGCAAGGACAAGATTCTGGATATCGAGAACCAGAAAGACGCGAAGATCGCCGCGGAGCTCAAGAAGCATGCCGGCCACAACGTGACCGTCACCGGCACCATGAGCAGGGACGGCAAGAGCGTCAAGATCGACAAGATTACGATGTAGTGGATGACTAAAAGGGCCCTGAGAAAGGCTCCGGCAAACGAGATTTGTGAAGGGGGGCGAATTCGGCCCCCTTTTTTGTGCTTAACACCACAGAGACACTGAGATCACAGAGTATCACCGCGATCTCCGTGTCTTTTTGGTTCGTGCTCAGTTCTCACCGAGGAAGGACTCGAGAATCTGGTTAAAAGCCTGCGGCTTCTCCAGGAACATGGCGTGGCCCGCCTCCGGTATCACCTCCAGCTTCGAGCGGGATATCTTCGACTGCATTAGTTCACCGATGAGCCGGTTCTCCGGGGTCATGATAATCAGGGTTGGAACCGAGATCTTATAGAGGCCGAAGCGCCGATCCCCCGTATACAGGTCGAAAAACAGCGAAAGCGCGGTTCCCGTTGGTGTCTTGAGGCTGCCGTCTGTCAATTCTTTGATAAGCAGCTCAGGCTGGCGGGATTTGAACATGCTGCGTACAAACTTTTCGGTCGCCTTGGCGCGATCGTCCTGAAAATCCCGCAAGATACTCCTGGCCTGCGCTATGCTCATGCCGCCGGGATAATCCCCCTCCTTGTATCCCATCGGTGCCCCATCGACGAGAACCATCTTGTCGGGCAGGACAGCTTCCGAGCTGGATGCGTATTCCAACAAGACGTCCACTCCTGCCGACCAGCCAACCAGAACCGCATCCTTGAGGCTCAATGCTTTGAGCAGCGCGTGCAGATCTGCAGCCTGCTGCTGATAGGTGTTACCCCCGTCGGTTTTGGTTGTCTGTCCCTGACTTCGCGGATCGAAGGCAATAACGCGGAATCCGCGCGACGCAAAATACGGGATCTGCTCTTTCCAGACTTCCGCCGTCATCGTCCAACCGGGTATGAAAACCAGATTCCGGTCTCCCGCCCCCGCTTCGATGTAGTGGATCTTGATGTCTCCGACCTGCACAGACGCGTCTTTCCATGGGCCTTTCGCTTTCTCCTTCGCGGACGTCGTGAGGATCATGGCGACCAGGACACTCAGGAAAACAGCAATAAGCAGTCTCTTGCGCATGGGCTACCTCCTCTCGAACCATAGTTTCTCACAAGTTTTGCGCACATCCAGGAAACGCACAAGGCCCTGTGCGATTCGGGCGTGCACTTCGAGACCGGGCCGCACTTGGTAGCCCGGCTGGACTCTCACGACCTCTGGATGGCGTTGAACTAAACCGCTGCGCGGTAGTATAATAGGCCGTATAAGATCCAGCACTGGTCATCTGCCGTATCTTATAGCCTTTAAAGAGCTTCCGATTCAAAACCCATAGGAGAGCGGTTTTGTTCAACTGGCTCTTTCCCGCGTGAACACAGTGAGTGCTTCCTTTCTTGCATCAGCGCACGCGGGAAAGAACCTTATGATGAGTTCTTCCGCGATTCGGAGAGCAACCTTCTTGCCCTTATGAGCGAAGTAGCACGCGCCTGAGATCTCACCACAGAGGCACAGAGCACGCAGAGACCCTGCGGCCTCCGTGTCTCTGTGGTGCATGTTTTATTTAGGGACGGGAGGCTGGCCGGCGAGGAATCGATCCAGGCGCGCCACCACATCCTTCAAATAAGCCGCATCGCCACCCTGAATTTCCGTGGTCATGTAGCCTTCATAGCCGATCTCGTTCAGTGCCTTCCGTACTTCCGGCCAGTCGATGTCGCCCTCTCCGATGTTCGGCCAGGAATAAGTACGCTTTTCCATTTTGAAGTCTTTCAGGTGGATCTTGACGATGCGCTTGCCCAGCGTCCGAATCCAATCCTGCGGATAGGCGTAAAAGAGGATATTACCCACGTCGAAATATGCGCGAACCCAGGGGGACTGGAAGCTGTCCACGTAGGCTGCGAATTCAAGCGGGCTCAGCAGGAATTTGTTCCAAACCTCTTCGATTCCAACAACGATTTTGAGTTCCTGCGCAAGTGGAAGGATGCGCTCGCGGATCACCTTCTGGGATCGGGTATACGCGTCCTTATAACGTGTCTGGGCATTGACAACGCCTGGTACAAGCAGGACTGTGTCGGCGCCCCAGAGCTTTGCATTGCGCAGTGAGGTTTCCATACCGGCGACGCTTTTGTCAACGTCCTCCGGCTTGCTGCTCGATAGCGGGAACTGCCAGTGGGCCGAGTTCATCACCGAATGAATCCGTAGCCCAGTCTTGGTGGATGCTTCGCGGATGTCGTCCGCGATCTTGGGATCCTCCGCCGTGTTGACTTCGATTCCCTCGAATCCGACCTCCTGCGCCAGTTTGAAGCGGTCCAGGTAGGACAGGCCTTTGGGAGTCATCGAAATAAGCACGGCTTTCTTGGGGATACCCGCCGCAGCGGCTGAAGGCCGGCTGCCGATAGCAGCCATCGCCGAAAGCATGGCCGCGGACTGCAAAAAGGTTCTGCGTTCGATTCGTTGCATGTTGATTCCTCTCGCAATTAGTATGAGACCTACAGGGCAACCTAGTATACTTCCAAAGCGCATTACAGAAACACAGCGCACACAGAAAAAAAAGTAATGCGTTAATCTCGGGAGGAGACTCTGGTGGTTCTTTGAATCCTTTGCGTCTTTGCGGTGAGGTTTTAACCACCGCTAAGACGCAAAGACAGGAAGACTCACAAAGTATCTCCGCCAATCCACCCAAGACTAATGCATTGCGAAAAAAAGTGATCTGGGCGGAACTCATGCGCAACAGCGGCATCTTACTTCATCCGACTTCTCTTCCCGGGCGGTATGGCATCGGCGAGCTCGGCAAATGGGCGTACCGGTTTGTCGATTTTCTCGCCGCAAGCGGCCAGCGCCTGTGGCAGGTGCTGCCTCTCGGCCCGCCGGGTTATGGTAACTCCCCTTATCAGTGTTTTTCCAGCATAGCGGGAAATCCCCTGCTGATAAGCCTGGATTCACTCGCTGAGCAGGGATTGCTCACGGCCGTCGATCTCGGGCGGGCGCCCGAGTTTCCGGCTTCCCATGTTGACTTCGGCGCCGTCATTCCCTTCAAGTCGACGCTGCTGCGAAAGGCGGCGCGTGCTTTCTTCGGGCGGGAGCACGGTGAGTTGCAGCAGGAGTTCCAGCAATTCTGCTCAGAGAATGGATCGTGGTTGGACACCTACGCAGCCTACGCATCCCTGAAGGAGATAAACGGCGGCGCCTCCTGGAGCGAATGGCAGCAGAGTGGGAAGCCCGATGATCGCGACGTGCGCGACCAGAAGTTCATCCAATTCGAGTTTTACCGACAGTGGCGGGCTTTAAAGAAGTATTGCAACGAGCGGGGCATCGAAATCATCGGAGATCTTCCCATCTTCGTCGCGCACGACGGCGCAGATGTGTGGAGCAATCCGGAGTTGTTCGATCTCGATGAGACTGGCCATCCGAGAACAATCGCGGGCGTGCCGCCGGACTACTTCAGCGCCACCGGGCAGTGCTGGGGTAATCCTCTCTACCGCTGGGACGTGATGGCCGAAACGGAATACCGATGGTGGATCGAGAGAGTGCGATCCATGATGCAGCTGGTGGACAGCATCCGTATAGACCATTTCCGTGGATTCGAGAAGTACTACGAGATCCCGGGCGGCTCCACCACTGCCGTCCACGGACGCTGGGTGGAAGGACCAGGAGATCGGTTCTTTGCAGCCATGGAAAAAGAGCTGGGCAAGCTGCCGTTCATCGCGGAAGATCTCGGCTTTATCACACCGGAGGTTCACGCCCTGCGCGATCGCTGGGGATTTCCAGGCATGCGCGTCCTTCAATTCGCCTTCGGCAATCCTTCCCCGGCCGATCCGTTCAAACCCTACAACTTCATCCGGAACTGCGTGGTCTACACCGGGACGCACGACAACGACACCGCAGTCGGCTGGTTCCGCAGCGCCGGCAGAGACAGCACTCTCAGCCTTGAGCATGAGCGGGCTGAACGCCAGTGCGCCTTGCGTTATATGCACAGCGATGGCCGAGAAGTGCACTGGGACTTCATCCGCCTCGCCATGGCATCCGTCGCGGACACGGCCATCTTCCCGTTACAGGATGTGCTGGGGCTTGGCTCAGAGGCCCGCATAAACCGGCCGGCCAGCGTCGAGAACAACTGGCGCTGGCGATTCGAGGAGGTTCAACTCCGGCCGGAATTGAGCGCGCGATTGCGCATGATGAGCGAGCTCTACGGCCGCCTCGGGTAGTAAAATAGGATGTCTTTGTCCCTTTGTGATCTCCGTGTCTTCGTGTTGTCTTTTGAAAAAGTAACGGGAGGAAATACGATGAACCATCTAATTCGTGAGTGCTGCCTGGTAGTTGGTCTCATGTTTTTCGTTTTGGCCTCGCTCCCGGCGCAAGAACCCAAGGCCAGGCAAACGGACGTCATCAAAACAGATATCGGCGGCCTCAAGATCACTCCAATCAATCACGCCAGCCTGATGCTCGAGTGGAACGGTATTGCCATCTACGTGGATCCCACCAGCCAGGGAGACTACACCGGATTGCCCAAGGCAGATCTCATTCTGATCACCGATATTCATGGCGATCACATGGATCCCAGAGCCATCGCCGCCTTGAAGAAGGAGGGAAAGCCCGAAACGCTTATCTTTGCGCCCGAAGCGGCGGCAAAAACGATTGGGGATGCCATGATCATGAAGAACGGCGAGCGCAGGGGCGTCTCTAAGGAAGCAACCATGACCATTGAGGCCGTGCCGATGTATAACCTGACCCGCGGGCCGGCGCCCGGGCAGTTTTATCATCCCAAAGGCCGAGGCAACGGCTACATCCTGAGTTTGGGAAGTTCAAGACCGCGAATCTATATCTCCGGCGACACCGAATGCATTCCCGAGATGAAGGCGCTCAAGACCATCGATGTCGCCTTCATGTGCATGAATCTTCCCTACACACAAACTCCGCAGGAGGCCGCGGAGTGCGTGAAGGCATTTCGCCCGTCGATCGTCTACCCCTACCACTATCGAGGCCAGGATCCGAAGGCGTTTGCCGACGCACTCAAAGACGAGAAGGGCATCGAGGTCCGTCTCCGCAACTGGTACTAACCGGATCGCTTACTGACTTTGTAGGAAGAAAGAAGGAGTGGGTTTCGCCATCGCTCACGGTCTGGCGTAAGCGTTCCGAAAGGAATTGTGCTTATTTTTCGGGAAACAAACAGGGTTCACGCCTGAGATTCTTATTCTATAATATGGGTGTTTTGTAAAATAAGATCCACTCTCAGTGCTCATGTTTCATGAGAGTTGAATAAGGTTCCTAAAAAGCGAATCTTGAGATGCGATCCGGCACTTTCGTAAAACAAGCCAGCGGCTACGATGCCTTCATCCCGAGGCCTCTGCCTCCCGATCCACCTGTCCAAATTGACTCAGAAATGGCCCATCTGCTGTCCGAGGCTGACCGTGCACTGGGCCGCTTGGATGGGATTACCTCCGTCCTCCCGAACCCGGACCTCTTTGTGGGGATGTATGTCCGGCAGGAGGCAGTCCTCAGCTCCCAAATCGAAGGCACCCAGAGCACTCTGGAGGATGTGCTTCAGTTTGAGATAGATGCCGGTGGAGAATCGGTACCGAAGGATGTGGGAGAAGTCGTCAACTACGTTCGCGCCATGAATTATGGCTTGGATCGGCTCGACAAGTTGCCGCTCAGCCTGCGCCTGATCCGCGAGATTCATGCCGAACTGCTGCGCGGCGCTCGAGGAGGCAACCGCGAACCTGGGGAGTTCCGAAGAACTCAGAATTGGATTGGCCCGACAGGCTGTAATCTGAAGACAGCCATCTTCGTTCCTCCGCCGGTGCCGGAAATGAAGGAAGCGATCGGCGAGCTGGAGAAGTTTTTGCATTTCGAGGGCCCAATGCCGGCACTGATTCATTGCGGCCTGGCCCACGCCCAATTTGAGACCATTCACCCATTTCTCGATGGTAATGGCCGGGTCGGACGGTTGCTGATCGCGTTCCTGCTTTGCGAGCGCAAGATCCTGCACCGCCCATTACTTTACTTGAGTCGTTATCTGAAGAGACATAGATCTCAGTATTATGACCGGCTCACGGCCATCCGTACCGAGGGTGACTGGGAAGGATGGCTGAAGTTTTTTCTCCGTGGAGTGGCAGAAGTCAGCCAAACTGCTACTGAAACGGCGCACAAAATTCTTGTGCTGCGAGAGGAAGGCCGCAAGCTAAAGGCCGTCGGATATTCCGCGCTCATGCAACGCCTTTTCGATTACCTCTTCGAGCAACCCATGTTCAATGTGCGGATGGTGGAAAAGCATCTGGGTTGTTCGTTTGCCAAGGCCAACCAACTGGTATCTGTGCTGGAGGAGTCAGGTCTCTTACAGGAGACCACAGGCTGGCAAAGGAACCGAAGATACAAATTCTGGCCTTACCTGGCTCTGTTTGAAGAAAAATCTTCCCATGCCGCCCAAGGTGAATGGGTTCCTGACAAAGCAATCGAGCCAAGTGGTGGAACAGCCAAAGGATAAAGCCTAATGTGTCATTTTCCTTTGCGTCGAGAGAAAGCATTTTTCATTTCTGACGCTGGGCCCCGGGAGTGACTCATAGAGCAATATCCGCCGTTGGTACCATCGGGTAGCGAAACATGTCGAAGCTCACCCAAATTGAACAAGCGCTGATTACCCTGGACCCGGCATCGTTTCAGCGACTTGGTGACGCCTATCTGCATCGCCTGGGTTACGATCGCCTGAATCCTCTAGGTCTCGTCTTTGGCGCAAACAAGGTGGCCCAGGGCACACCTGATACCCTCGTCAGCCGAAACGATGGAACGTTTGACTTCATCGAGTACACAACCCAGCAGTCGGGATTGTTCGCTAAGCTGACTGGAGACCTCGAGAAGTGTTTCGACGAGGGCGAGACCGGCATCCCAGTCAACCGCATGCACGAGATCGTACTCTGTCACAATTCGAAGCTGTCCCCGGAGGAAGAAATCAGGCTCGTGGATACCGTTGGTGCACAAGGCGTGAAGCTTCGCATTATTGGCCTCGGCCATCTCGCCCACGAGCTGTATCAGAAGTATCCGAATCTCGCCAAGGATTTTCTAGGAGTTGAAGTAGATACCGGCCAGATTCTCCATCCTGAGGACTTCGTTGCAGTCCACGACCGCATGGCGCTGACGACTCCCCTCAACACGGCCTTCCACTTCCGCGACGACGAGATGGCGCAGGCTCTGGGCAGCCTTAAGGCTGGAAAGGTCGTACTGGTGTCGGGTCGACCAGGGGTGGGTAAGTCGCGGCTCGCCCTGGGGTGTTGTCGGAGGTTTGCCGCTCAACATACTGGAGTTCGCGTCCTTTGCGTCCTCAATCGGGGTCTGAATCTCTACGAGGATATCAGGGCACATCTCAGCGAGCCGGGCGAGTACCTCCTTTTTGTTGACGATGCCAACAGGATAACGCGATTCGAGTACGTCTTACAGCTATTGCAGGAAACCCGGACAGACCGGAAGTAGGCCATCGTCGCGACCGTCCGCGACTATGCTCTGGCGCAGGTTGTTGACTTGGTACAGCCATACGGAGCGTCCGTGGTTAAACTTGAGCGGCTTAAGGACGAACAGATCCGGGAGCTAGTACGCGACGAGTTCCGCGTGAAGAACCCACTCTATCTCGAACGGATTGCCGACATTGCTCAGGGTAATCCCCGTCTGGCGGTAATGGCGGCAAAGGTTGCTGTTGAGGCCAATACTCTCGAGAGCATCGCGAATGTGTCGGTTCTTTATGATGAGTACTATCGGGCGATCCGCCAGGACTTGCAGGGAATGGGGGATCCCCGCCTGCTCAAGGCTGCCGCCATTATCGCATTCTTCCGTGTCGTCGATCGCTCAAACGTTGAACAGATGGGAATTATTAATCAGGCGTTTGGAATGGCACCAAATGAGTTCTGGAGTTATACGCGCCAGCTGCATGAGCTTGAGGCCGTCGACATATACGAGAACGAAGTTGTTAAAGTCTCTGACCAAGTCCTGGCAACGTACTTCTTCTACCTCGCTGCCTTCCGCGAGCATCACATCGATCTGACGTTGATGTTCGAACGGCTCTTTCCCAGCTTTCGGCAGCGGTTCTTAGAGGCACTCAATCCGATTTTCGTGGCGTTTGGGGCGGAAGCGACCAAGGCGATCCGTCCGCATGTAGACGCTGCCTGGGACCTTCTCCTTCAGCAGGACAACAACGATATCCTGTACTTCATGGACCTGTTCTGGTTCATCAGGCCGACCGAAACATTGGTCAGGGTTGCTGAGATGATTCGGCGAATGCCAGGTGAGCCATCGTTGGTAACCGGGTTGGAGTTCAAGAAGAGTCAGGGAGGGGTACCGGCGCCATCCGCCCTTAGCATTCTCGGCCGCTTCGCCGATGGTGACGACACGAGCGTCAGCACAGCTCTCCAGTCGCTCGTGGATTACTTTATCCGCCGTCCGTCCGAAGTCGGGCTGGTTTTGAGGGTTCTGGAAGAGTCGTTCGGGATTACCCATCACTCCCACTTGAGTGGTTTTGCCGTGCAGCAGATGGTTGTTGACGTGTTGAGCGAACGGGCTAAAGGCGGAGAGGAAGAGCTTGTGGCTCGACTCTTCATGACATACGCACAGTCGCTTCTTCATACGCACTTCGACCGCACCGGGCCGATTAGGGGCCACGCTTTTACCATTTTGAAATTTGATGTGCTTCCAACCGATGAACTCAAGGAACTTAGGCGACGGACGTGGAGATACGTGCTTGGGTACTATAAGAACGAACGACTGCGTGACCAAGTCCTGCAATTCATCGAGGAGCACTGCAGGAGCGGGTTATACGTGGCAAGTCCTGACTTGGTGTCATCGGATGCTCAAGAGATAGTCCCCTTTTTTCTCCGGGAGTTGAACCCCTCGGAGTACCGTCACTGCGTCGTGGTCCACGAATACCTTGGTTTTCTTGGGCCAATGGATGTTCCCCTCAATCACGAACTCGCAGCCCGCTTCACCAATGAGACGTTTGAGCTGGCGACTCTCCTCCTTGACGACTGGGTGAAACACCGAGCTGGGGACTGGCAAGAGTTCGAAAGGCAGAAGCGGGAGCGGCTGAATGAGTTTGGCAAGCGGCTTCGCAAGGACGACATAAACCCAATCGTAGAACGATGTCGAGAGATTCGTGCCCATCTTTCGGATAGCAATCGCGAGGCATACGTGTTTGAAAATGGCCTTCGCCAAGTGCTGTTGGCGATGGCCGAACAGAATCCTAAGTTGTTTGTGAGCACAGTCGTCGAGCACCTGCAGCAGGGCAACGTTTTAGGGCTTACTCCTTGGGCGCTTGTAGAGAACCTCATCAGGATTGCCGGTCCCAGTGAGGCGTACCGGCTGCTGAACGAAAATGAGTACCCGCATAAGGCCCGTTGGCTCTCTGAGTACTTCATCTCCCTGCCTCCCGAAGCAGCTACACAAGAGCGCCTGGGCCAAATGTACGATCTTTATGATAAGACTCAAGCGAATCAACTGGCGTACGACCTCGACTTTCTACTCAAGTTCACATCGATTGATCCGGACATAATCCTGAAGGTGACGCGATTGTTAGTGACAAAGGCAGACGCCGAGCAGGCGGCCCGGGAGAGATTGACGGGAGTTGTGAGTTCACATACCAAAATTGGACGGTCCGCGGCCGCTCTATTTCGTGAGGATGTATCGCTCCTAAAGCAGATTTACTTTGCTGCCACAGGCGCGACCCAGGGGATTGCGGACTACGACGGACAGGTCTTCGATGCACTCCTGTCGATGGATGCTGGGTTCATTGCCGAATGGGTGGCGTGGATGTTCGGCCGGAAAGAGTGGCTGACACATTATGACGATGACCGTGATTATACTTTCCTTTGGCGTCGCGAGGACTACAAGGAAATCTTGGAGCGCCTCCTGGATGCCATTGTCCGGGAAGGCAGCAAGCACTACGGCGCCGGTTCCTATCCACGGGTATTCTTCACTCTTCGAGGGGGAGGGCATGATCATGAGGCGCTGCGAGCTCGCCAGGATGCTTTCCTGGGCGAATTGATCAACAGCCGCAGCGATAACCAAGCCTTGATGAGCATTGTTTTCGACTTGATCGGCGAGTTCAATCCAGAAGGAAGGCTACCGCTTATCGCGACGTTTTTGGAGCATAACCAGGATGTTGAAGCCTTTAAGCGTCTCTGTCTTGGTCAAGGGAGTGGGGTGTGGAGGGGAAGCGCAGTACCGATGTGGCAGAAGCAGGTTGATTTTCTGGAATCGCTGCTGCCCCTTTGCGCCAGCGTGCCTCTGCTGCGTCATCGCCAAGTGATAGAACAACGAATCCGAGACATCCGGAACGAGATCGATGTGGAGAAAAAACAGGACTTTCTACGAGAGTAAATCAGGCAAAGCTCCTTCATACATGGGGTCATTCGGCGGCAGCCTTACGGACCGACTCAGCTTCGACCGCGAGCTGTGCAAGCAGTTTTCCCCTGAGCAAAGAAGCAGCTAGGAACAATCGGCAGCGAGCTCATCAAAGCGCGGATGAGCTGTTCGTCATTACCTGCAACCCCTGCCGCAGCGGGGCGTATATTAAGGAAAACACCCGACGGAGGTCCACATCCTTATGGCACTCTGGGCAGGGCGTGGGTTTCACTCAACCGGTCCGGAGCGGTTGCTCAGATCGAGGAAATGATGACGCGCTTGCGTGGCATTGCCGTTGGTGCGGCCGACCTGCAGCAATACCGGGACTGCTCGGATATCGCTTTTGAATTGATTACCGCGCTTTCCACTCTCGACAGCGAAAGGGCGAAAAAGCTGTATAAGCAATGGCCTGCACCACCTGCGAGCCTCGGGCCGGAAGCGGAGAAGATCCGCGATTCAATGCAGGAAAACTGCCGGAGCCGGATCCTCTCCGAGCTGTCTTGGCGGGATCCCGTGAGCGCAATTCCATTGCTGCCTGATCTGAGTCCCAACGGAAAGGCAGACTACTCGGTCCGTGCGAGGCTGGCGCAACAGCTCGCGGCGAAGGGGCAGTTGGACCAGTCCAGGAAGATCGTAGAGCAGGTACTTGGAGACTTTGCCCAGCGCACTCCTGACCGAAATGTTGTTGAGCAATACGTGCGATTTCTCAAAGCGCTTTCAGGGATTGATGCAGAGCGCCTGTCCGACGGTATTACTCTCCTCATCCGTGCAGTATCTGCGCCAGAGATCGCGTCAGGCAGGGGAAACGGATCACTGAGGATCGGCGACAGTACCGTCGAGATCACATACTCCGAAGCGATGATTCTCGATCTGCTGAAGGAAATGCAGAGCACTCCGGAGCTGACTGTGAAAACCGTCGAGGCCCATACCGGTCTCAAGGATAAACTGGCCCAGGTTGGAGGGATCGATGCCGTGATGAGCGGAGGATACGGACGAGGCATGGGGTTTCGCTACGATGGACGCGGATACGGAGCGGGCCCACAGTCCTACGCCATGGCTGCCTTCGACGGAAAGCCGGGGAGCGAGGACCTCATTGCCCTGCAGAAGGATCTCATGGGGAAGGCCTACAAAAACCCATCGTACGTCCGTCAAAGGCTGTCACAACTCAAGGATGAGCCGAAGAAACTCGATCTCTTAATGAATCTGGCTAAGGCGTCTCTTTATACAGATCCTGATCTTGCCGCTATTACTGTGGACTATTCCCGGCCGCTTCTTTTTAGGGTCGAGCCGTTGGCCCGGCGGCTGGAAGCCTTCCGGCGCTACGTCACTCTCAGCCAGCGCTGCGATGGAGAGGTGGATCCGGATCTCCTGCGGGAAGGGTTCATCCTGGCGGACGAGATTCGCGAAGCGGAACACAAGAAAAACCCGGAGACAACAGTTCCGACTCGTCTTTCCGGAGCGGCTGACGAATTCGAGCTCTCACTCATCGCTGAGGTGGCTCGCGGCGATTTCAGTCGGGCGATGGCGTTTGTGCGTGCGATGAGCGATAGCGGCAGGCGATTGAGTGCTCTCCTCCGCATCCTGGATATGCTCCAGCAGCCTTCCTCCTTCTGAAACGAAGATTCTGTCGATCCCGGTCGCCGAGGTAATGACTACCGATGTTGAATCCATCGATCGGGAAACGCATCCTTCGGATGCGCTCCGGCTTATGTTGGACAGGCATTTCCGTCACCTGCCGATCGTGGACAAGGAAGGCCGTCTGCTGGGGATTCTCTCCATCCGGAATTTGTTGCAGCAGCTGGTTGAGAACTTGGAGGACAGCCTCAAAACCCTAAACTCTTACTACAGCGCGGACGGCCCAGGCGGCTGAAGAACCAGGCAGGCTGCAGCCGGCAGTGTATCCGTTATTTTTTTACTGCCTGCTGCCATCTGCCTGCTGCCTGCTTTGCCTCTACGGGCTCGGTGTGCTGGTAGACAGGCGCGCACAAATCCTGATACTTGGGAACGCGTCCGCGTACGACGTCGAAGTAGAGCTGCCTCAGCTGCTTGGTGATTGGCCCCATCCGACCGATGCCGATCGGGCGGTGATCCACCTTCGTGATGGCCGCCAACTGAACGCCGGTTCCGCAGAAAAAGACCTCTTCGGCAAGATAGATCTCGGTCCGGTCGATAGGCCGCTCCACAACCTCAACGCCCAGCTCATTGTGCAGCAGCATCATGATGGTCCGGCGGGTGATGCCTTCGAGAATGTTGTCCGTTACGGGAGGCGTGCAGGCCACTCCATTGCGGATTACGAAGAGATTCTCGGCCGAGCCTTCGGAGAGGTGGCCGTCCTGGTTGAGCACGATCCCTTCGTCAAAGCCCGCGCGCTGCGCATCGGTCTTGATGAGGGCCGAGTTGACGTAAGCGCCGATGATCTTGCCGCGCGCCGGAATCATGTTGTCGTCGATGCGCCGCCAGGATGAGATCGTCGCGTGCACGCCTTCCTCGTTATCCACGTAAGACCCGAAGGGAAGCGACACAATGGTCACGTCCGGCGTAAGGTTATGCAGCCGGACCCCGATGATCTCGTCGCTGAAGTACGCCAGCGGGCGGATATAGGCGTCGGTTCTGTAATTCTCGGCTCTGAGGAGATCGATCACGATCTGTGCAAGGTCGGATTCGGAATAGGGCAGATCCATCAAAAGGAGCTTCGCGGAGTTGAGGAAGCGCCGGAAATGATCGAGCGGGCGAAAAACAAAAAGCTGTTCCTCGTCGCTGTTCCAATAGGCGCGTATGCCTCCAAAGACTCCTGTGCCGTAGTTAAAAGTGTGCGTCAGAACGCCGAGCTTGGCATCGCTGTACGGGACGATTCGGCCTTTGAAGAATGCAAACTGGGGCAGAGTCACGTGTAGGTCCTCCTGGGTATTACGAGTGTGAATCTAAATTCTCGCCCTCGCGGCGAGATACAATGATACCTCCAATTGTGTACTTCATGCCATTGCGCATGGCGCTTTTTCAGCGAATTTCACGAGTGCTGGACCCGCTCCAGAGAGATGCCGGCGACGCGGCTTCTGACGCGCCCGGGGTCGAGTCTCGCGGGCAGGAGCATCGAGGTGTTTTCGGTCGCGGCTGCAATCCCGAGGCGGATCGCTTCCGGCATGTCCATTCCGCTGTACAGGCCCCATGCAATCCCGGCGGCAAGACAATCGCCGCTGCCTATCGGATTCACAGCTTCGATCCTTGGAGGACGAAAAATGAAAATGCGTTCCGCGCAGCTCGCCCAGAGCGGCTTTGCCCCCTGGCTCACGACAACCCACTCCGCGCCGAGAGAGTTGATGTGCAGCATGGCTTCCTTCAGGTCATCGTCGGAAGATAGACTGCGGCCGAGGGTCTTTCCGAGCTCTTCCCGGTTCGGTTTCACGCAAAAGGGCTTCAGCGGCAGCGCGGCAAGGAGCTCGGCTCCGGACGCATCCAGGATTACCCGCACACGGGTCGTCTTCATCAGATCCCGGTAAAAGGTCTTCGGCGTTCCAGTAGGCAGCGAGCCGATCAGAATGACCATGCGGGCGCGACGGACCTCATCCTCATACAGTCTGAGGAATTCTTCCAGTTCTTCAGTTCGGATCGGCTCGGCATTCTGCACCAACTCGGTGGAAACTCCGCTCGACCGGTCCAGGATGGTGGTGCAGGATCTCGTGGGGCTCTGCGAGCGTATCCAGCGGTGGGGAATCCCCAGGGCGGTGAACTCCTTCTCCATACTTTCGCCCTGAGGGCAGCCGACGATCGCCAGGTTTAGGCTGGGAGCTCCGAGATGATGAAGAGCAAGCCCACTGTTCAGGATTTTTCCCGAGGCGCACCAGTGCGCTTCCCTGGCGCGGTTCACTTCGCCGATGCGCAGGGCGTCAAATACGAGTATCTGTTGCCAGGCCGGCGTTAACCCCGCGGCAAGGATCACAGAGGGACCCTTCGATTCTTCGCTCATCATATTTCCAGCGCCTGCCCTTCAAAAGCGGCCGTGCACCGCATGTCCAGATTCCTCCCGCGGAACGAGTTGCGCGCTCGCAAAGCAGGGAAAGGACTCAGAGTGTTCCGCCCTCGACCTGCTCCGAGGAAGGCGTAATCTTAGCAGAAGTCCGCTTGGGGGATTTATCTAAAAGCATATCTTAAGATAGGATAGAGCGAGAAAAGGAAGGCGTGAGAGCTATGCCTGCCAATCTTACTCCCCAATATCTCGCCGCGGATCAACGCTTCAAAGAGGCCGTCACCACCCAGGAAAAGATCGAGGCCCTGGAAGAGATGATGGCGGTCATGCCGAAGCACAAGGGTACCGAGAAGCTCCAGGCAGATCTGCGGCGCCGGCTGGCCAAGTTGCGCACCGAAGCGGAAAAGAAGCACGGCGCCTCCAAGGGGGCGGACCCATACTCCGTGCAGAGGGAGGGAGCCGGACAAATCGTTCTGGTGGGGGCGCCGAATGTCGGCAAGTCTTCGCTGCTGGCGCGCCTTACCCACGCCACGCCCGAGATTGGGGACTACCCATTCACCACGCGGCTGCCACAGCCGGGCATGATGCCTTGCGAGAACATTCAGCTCCAGCTGGTCGACATGCCGCCGATCGATCCGCACTTTTACGAGCCGTGGATGGGCAGCATCGTGCGCCATGCCGACCTTGTTCTGCTGGTCGTCGATTCGAGCAGCGACGAGTTGCTGGATGAGGTTGAAGAGGTTCTGAAGGTTCTCGACGGATCCAGAATCAAGCTTGCAGGAAGACAGCCTCCGGAGATTGACGACGAGCGGGCTCCGGCTGTCCTCCACACGCTGCTGGTTGCGAACAAGTGCGACGCCGCCAACGCGCCTGACAACCTCCAAATCCTGCGCGAGTTCTATGGCGAGCAGTTCGAGATCCTGCCGGTGTCCGCCGAAACCCGCGAGGGGCTCGAGGACCTGCGTCGAATCCTTTTTGAGCGGCTGGATGTCGTCCGCGTTTACACCAAGGTTCCCGGCAAGAAAGCGGATCTGAGCAGCGCACCCTATGTCTTGAAACGCGGCAGCACTGTGCTGGACGTCGCGCGTGCCGTGCACAGAGACTTCGCCCTCTCCCTGCGTTTCGCGAGGGTCTGGAGTTCGGAAAAGTCGAAGCGCTCACTGAAGTACGACGGGCAAATGGTCGAGCGAACGCACCAACTCGAAGACGGCGACATACTCGAACTGCACGTTTGACAAGCAGGCAGCAGGCAGTAGGCAGCCGGCAGTAAAAAATCCAATTGGATGCAAGCGCGGCAGATGCCCGCCCGCCGCCGCGCTGTGTAGCTGCTTTTCAGACCGAGAGTTGGATCTGCATGCAGAGGTTCATCGCGGGCGTCACCTCGTTAAACACCGCCAGCATGGATTCGACCAAGTCCAGGCCGGCCGTGCTGCGCACCTCATCTTCCGAGAATGGATAATAGATTTGAAATCCCGCCCATCGGTTCCCTTGAGCGGACTGCAGCAGACGCCGGATTTTGCCGGCGCCTGGAAAGTTGCTCTTGGTGATGTCCGCGGCTTCCGTCTCCCAGCTGCCGGCATGCAGCTCAAAACCCTCCCGCATCACCAGCCGCTTCAGCTCTCGCTCCATCGAGCTCGAGGGTTTCAGCGCCGCGACCAACCTGTGCCAATCCCAGTCGGACTGCAGTTGGCACTGCGCATATTCGCGGGGCGCGTTCAAGTACCCGCGCTCGACCTGCATGCCACATTTGAAAATCCTCTCCTCCGTATCCACCATAATGAAGAACTTGGAACAGCCGAAGCTGACATTCCTAGAGATCGGCTTGGCGCTCCGATTCGCGCGCGGAAGGTAGCCAATCCACTGCCAGAAGACACCGCGTCCCCACCGCTCGGTCACGAAGTCTTGCCGATAGCGGGATTGCAGCTCGAGCTTTAGGATGCGGGTGATGCGTTCGTTGTCTTGCAGGTTGCCCACGCGGATGCCGCGCTGGAAATCCAGGAATTCCGGTTTAAAAGCGATGGCAACCTTAGGTATGGGAAGTGATCTGCTGGATTGCCTGCTCATGTTCCACTCCTTTGCATTTTGCGTATTCGGTTAGTCTCCGGGGAAAACCAGGTCGTTCTTTTCTGGTTACGTGAAATGTGCCAGATATTGGAAAAAGCAGGCCACTAATTTCACGAATTGCACCAACCGCTTGGGTGCAGCCCGGCGCCTCAGCGTTGGGTAGGGCTCCAGCTCGGGAAGATCCAGCGTCGAGACATGTTCGATGCTATTGTGGGAATTCATTGGCGCGGCCGTGTTCGGCCCATTCATCAAAATGCATCACAAGAATAGCCACAGAGACACAGAAATCACAGAGGGATTTCGATCTTTGTGATGATTCCCGCTCGGCGGGGCAAGTCCCCATCAGCAGGGATTGTGCTTCTGCTTTTGCTTGTACCGAAGAGCGACTATTCTATAAGCCGTCGCCCGATGATGTGTAAGATAATTCGGCTGCCGAGGGCTTCCAGGTTGACCCAAATTGAAGCGACTAAACTCGGCAGTCTCTGATATTCTAGATATGTTTACCTTACGCCAGAGCAAATCGCGGAATAATCCGGGAGTACTCAGCATCTGTTGACATGACCTCTATTGGATTGAAAGAGCAATCGCAACCTGGCCAACATGAACAGACTCGCAGCGCGGCGTGCCGGCTGGCCGGAGACCACCTGCTTTGGCTGGCGCTTGGGCTGGCCGTCGCCATCTGCCTGGCGATTTACTATCACGTCCCCTATGTAAACGGCCCGAGGGGCCCGAAGCAGTGGCAGTGGCCCTATATGCACAGGGACGTTTTTCTGCAGAGCTGGCTGGGCGCGATTTGGCGCCTGGCGCTGGGAGGAATGCTGATAGGCGGGACAGCCTGGCTGATCCGGCGACGCATGCCGCCTGGGGCAGCGCGGCGCTGGGGCGGATTAATGGCGTTGTTCTGTTGGGGCGTCTTTTTCGTCTGGACCAGCCTGATGGCAGCAACACCGATGCGTCTGGCGCACTTGCCACGGATCATCAAAAGCCAGGCTTGGACCAGCTACTTCACCCTGGCCCAATGGATTCAGAACGGCCGGCGGCCGCCTTTGAGAGAAACGCTGCAACGCTACGCAGAGTTGATTCCGGATTTGCCGTTGCACGCCTCGACACATCCGCCCGGGGCGGTGATTTCCTGTTACGGAGTGCTCCGCCTTTTTGAGAATCACCCGGCGCTCAGCACCGCCACGGGGTATCTATATCAAAAAATAGGCACTGACCCGCAGTTGGTTGGCTTGGAGAAACTTGGCAGTAATGAAGTGGCTGCGCTGAGCCTTGGAATCCTGGTGGTCGTGGCCGCCCAACTGGGGGTATTCCCCATCTTCTGGCTGGTGCGCTGGGCGATGAGAGGAGCATCTGAACAGGGCAGGGAAAGCGAGGCCGAGCGGACGGCCTGGGCCGCGGCGGCACTTTGGGTCCATTACCCTGCGCTGGTACTGATGACGCCCGCGTTCGACCTGATATATCCCACGGCTGCGCTGCTCTGCATTTATTTCGCCATCAGGGGATTGAGCGGCCGGCCGGCCGTCTGGGGTATCGCACTTGGGCTGGCATTTATGGCAGGCATCACTTTCACGTTCTCGCTGCTGCTCCTGGCGCCGATGTTTTGCCTGATGGCTTGGCTGGAGCTGTCCCGCCGGGCCGGATCCCTGCGGCTAAAGGCAGTATTGCAGGAGGCCAGCCCTGGCAACCCCGGGGGGAGGCGGTTGTGGGTCCTGGTCGCCGTGACGGCGGTGGTCTGTTTGATTGTGGATGCTGTTTTGCGCTATGTGTTTGAGATCCACCTGATGCAGATTCTCTTCTCGGCGGTCCACAATCAGAACGAGCTACTCCTTCCGAAACTCAATCGGACCTACAAGGTCTGGGTGTTCTACAACATCTGGGACTTCCTGTTGTTTGCCGGCATGCCTCTCGCAGTGCTAGCCCTGGCTTGGTTTGCGCGCGCGTTTCGAGAATGGTGGAGGAGGCCGGCAGCCTTGGTGCCGGCTATGGCTATTTTCCCGTTGGCAGTGCTGGCCGTGGACCTGTCGCACCAGCTCTCGGCTGAGACGGCAAGAGTGTGGCTGTTCCTGGCGCCCGGAATCGTCTGGGCCGGCGCGGCGGAACTGGTGCGTCGCTCGCGTGAACACTGGCGTTGGGCGCTGGCGGGCCTTCTGCTGGCGCAGACAGTGTTCATTTACCTCTGCCGGACGAATATGATGCTGTGGGGATTTTAGGCATCTCGGCAAGCAGGTGCCGTCCGCCGGTGAAGCGAAGCGGTGCAGGAGAGTTGCAGAACGATACAGAAGCAAAAGCGCCTATATAGGCGGTGGGGATAGGGGGAGAGGCCAAGAAAGCAGAGAAATCTTTATTGTGAACTCTCCCGACGGTGTCGGAGTGAGGTTATGAAGTCTTCTAGACTCACAATTTCGATTCCCTTGTGTGTGCCTATGGAGAGGAGATCTTTGTCTCTGGTGACAAGGAACTGGGCCTGGGCTTTAACTGTGGTGGCCAAGACCATGTCGTCATTGGGATCACGGCTCAGCCGAATAGCGGGGAGATCAGTGAGGATATGGGCAAAGGCTTGCAACAGGGCGCAAAATTCCTCTACGTCTTGGTCGGAGTAAATAAAGCGCTTCCTGAGATGAGCGCTCGTCAGCAAAACCTTGCGGGTTTCTTCGATAAGGGGATCGGAGAGATATAAATCAAAAACTCCTCTAACTGCCTGGTTGAGGAGCTGGGCAGAAACGCCGATTTTCGTGAGGAACCCGCTGACCAGTACGGTCGAGTCCAAGACGGCGGCGTTAGGCATGCTGTTTTTGTTTCCTGAAGGCTTTGACCTCCCGGGCAATCTCCTCTTCCTGTTCTCGAGGAGAATGCTTGCCAGGTGGCTGGTTGGCATGCACCCGTTCCAAAAGCTTGAGGAGTGCCTTGCCGGCCTTTTGATGTTCAATCACGCTGACAGGCTTTAACAGAATTCCCCTTTTAACTGCCTCGGCCTCCAGATAGTCGCCTTCTGCCAAATTAAAACGCTTGCGCAGATCCGGCGGCAGGGTTACCTGCGCAAAGCGTCTGATCTTCAGAAGTGCCATTTCATGTTTCCTCCTTTGTTGAAGATTCTCGGGGATTTCGGCATGATGTAAGAACTTAAGAAATTAAGAATTCCAATTTGGAGTCTATTCTAGCCTGCTGAAACCGTCAAATTGTGTAAGTGCAGCTACGGAGAAAGCTGGAATTGGATGCCGTGCGCGGTGAGGATGCGCTCGCGTGTGACGGGCGACTCTGCGGCCTTCTCGGGCACCGGATTCAGGAAAGCCCGAGCACGCGAAGTCCGCAGGCCCTGGCGGCGAGACCGAGTGCCTGATCGTGAGTTGTCATAACGAGATCCGCCTGGTTCATCTCGCGCCAGAGCATGGCTGTGGCAAGGTGGATGGAGTCGAGCGTGCCGAGTTCGGTCGGCAAAGGCTGAGAGGCGCGTGCCAGGATGGGATAGCTGATCTCGACGACCTCCAAAGCGTCCAGGAAGCGAAATACGGCTTCCCGGCGCGACGCGAGATCTTTGTCTTTCAAGGAAGAGCGGAGTCGAAATCTATCCAATGTCCGTAAACACTCAACCTCTACCATGCGACTGGAGACTCCGGTTTGGATTCCACGCCAGCCCTTCAAAGCCCCGGGCTGGCCCAGGACAATTCGGAGAAGGACCGAAGCGTCGATATAAGCGATCATCTTTCAGCCCGCCGTTCTTCGAGCAGCAGATCGACGATGTCGGTGTCCGTCCGCAGGGGCGGCGGCATCCGCACAGATCGCAATGTCGCACCCTGGCGCTTGTTTCTGATGACCAGTGAGGACTCATCTTTCTGATGGGGCACAATCCTGGCGATGGGAGTCTCGCGGTCCAGGATGGTGATCACCTCTCCTTGTCGGACCGTTCTCAGGTGCTCGCTCAAATGAGCTTTCAAGTCGGCAATCCGAACCCTCTTCATGACCTTAGAATAGTCATAATTGGTCATGTCAGTCAATGCTATCATTTCCAGAAATTCCTCCATGCCCAATGCCCCCCATTGCCAGTGAGCGCGGTCGAGAGTGTGATATTGGATTTCTCCGGCGGCGTGCCCCCGATTTTCCTTGATAAGTCCGGGTTAGATTTCGGCTAATCCGAGGCTGACCAAGAGAGCTCGATTGACCTTTGCCATCGTGTCATTTCGCAGAGTGCCCATGCGCTTGACGAGCCTTCGCTTGTCAATGGACCGGATTTGGTTCAAGAGAACGACGGAGTTGGCGGAGAGGCCGCCTTCCGGCCGTCTGATTCGTACCTCCGTGGGATATAGCGGTTCTTCGAATTGCGAGGTGATCGCTGCGACAATCGTAATCGGACTGTTTTGATTCGCAATGTCGTTCTGTACAATCAGAGCCGGGCGAGTCTTTTTGATCTCGGCGCCCGTGGTTGGATCGAAGTTCACCAGAAATACCTCGCCACGGTTTGGGGCGATCATTGCTCGCTTCTTGGTCATGCCTCATCTTCCAAAGTAAACCATTCCTCAGCCAGCCGAAGATCTCGGCCTGCGCGCCGAACGGCGCCTTCCTTCAGTCGCCTTCTCAGATTTGCCCGCCCAACCGACTCGATGTAATACCTCACGGCTTCAGCAATAAAGCGGCTTCTCTGTCCCTTCTTGGCGGCCCGGCCGATCAGACTTAGCACGTCAACGGGCAGAGTAATATTGATCCGTCGATTCATTATTGAATGCCTCCGTTTACCTCAGCAGAATACACACATTTTGTGTGTATATCAATCGAAGGACACTGTCGCGCAGGTTGCCCAATGTGGTGTGACATAAGAGCTTTATGATTCGGCCAGCATCGTCCTTTCACTGCCAGTAGGTGCGGTCCAGGGTGCGGTATTGGATCGCTTCGGCGACGTGGCGCGCCTGAATCCTCTCCTCCCCTTCGAGGTCGGCCATGGTGCGCGAGACACGCAGGATGCGGTCGTAAGCGCGGGCGGAGAGGCCGAGACGCGTGATGGCGTTTTCCATCTGCTTCTCGCATTCGGCGTCGGGCTTGCAGAAGCGCCGGAGGGTTCGGGGAGTCATTTGGGCGTTGCAGTAGATGCGGAATGGCTCGAGGCGCTGGAACTGAATGCGGCGCGCGGCCAGGATGCGCTCGCGTATAACCGTCGACTCTTCGGCCTTATCGTCCTGCACGAGTTCCTTGTACTTCACCGCGGGAACCTGGATGTGCATGTCGATGCGATCCATCAGCGGCCCGGAGATCCTGGCCAGGTACCGCTGGATCAGCGGCGGCGTGCAGGTACACTCGTGGAAGGTGTCTCCGAACCAGCCGCATTGACAGGGATTCATTGCGGCGGCAAGCATGAAGCGCGCCGGGAACGTCAGCGACATCGAGGCTCTGGCAATCGTGACCTCTCCGTCTTCGATAGGTTGGCGGAGCACATCGAGTACGTGGCGGTGGAACTCCGGCAGTTCGTCGAGGAAGAGCACACCATTGTGTGCCAGACTGACCTCTCCCGGCCGAGGCACTGTGCCGCCGCCGATGAGTCCCGCGTCTGAGATCGTGTGGTGCGGAGCTCGGAATGGTCGCATCCCAATGAGGCCGACGCGGTCGGATAACAGCCCGGCGACGGAATGGATTTTAGTAGTCTCGATTGCTTCTTCGAAGCTCATGGGCGGCAGGATTGTGGACAAGCGGCGTGCAAGCATGGTTTTGCCCGATCCGGGTGGACCGATCAGGATGATGTTATGCCCGCCGGCCACTGCGACCTCCAGTGCGCGCTTGGCCTGGTACTGTCCCTTGACGTCCTTGAAATCCACGTCGTAATTGCTGCTTTGCGCCAAGAGTTGCTGGCGATCAACAACCAGGGGAATCCACGGCTGTCTTCCATTGAGCAGTTCCACTACTTGCGTGAGAGAACGTACCGGAAAGGCACGCACCCCATCCACGACGGCAGCTTCCCGTGCATTCGCTTCGGGGACAATCAGGCGGTCGATGCCTTTATCCCTGGCCATGACGGCCATGGAGAGGGTGCCCTTAACCGGACGGACGGAGCCGTCGAGCGAAAGCTCGCCCATGAAGAGAAATGCGGATAGGTTCTGCGAGCGCACGCTGCCTGCAGCGCCGAGGATGCCGACGGCCATGGGCAAGTCGAACGCCGAGCCTTCCTTCTTCACGTCGGCAGGCGCCAGGTTGATCGTGATGTGCTGCGGCGGAAGAACATAACCGCAGTTCCGCAGCGCTGCCTTGACACGCTCGCTGCTCTCTCGGACGGCGGTGTCGGGTAGCCCGACGGTCATCAGGTCCAGCTTCCGGCCCGTGCTGAGGTCTACCTCGACGGAAACGGGGTAGGCCTTGATTCCGAACACGGCGGCGGACTGCACACGAAAGAGCATGGCTTCCTGCGGCTCCCTGTCACTCTATCTAACTGCGCACCGGCCGCCTTGAGCGAAAATTTCTTATAGCTATCGCCACAGAGAAACGGCTGCAATTAGAGGTGGGAGTCCTCGTGAGCAGAACACAGAGAAACTGTGGAGACAGAAAAAGTTCTTGGACACGGATTTGCACGGACTTCACAGATTTCCACTCTTGGGCGGCTGGACGACTCTCACTTCTAATTGCACCAGGGAAGAACAGAGATCACGGAGTTCTTGCCCTATTTTGTTCTCCCACCATTCGACGCAATCTCCTAGAATGATGGCCCAGTTTTGTTCAGACGACGGAACCTAATGCGACGGGTGCCCCTATGAGCAGACGAACCATCCGGGTAGAAGAACGCCTGCCTCTCCTTCAGACGATTCCCCTCAGCCTGCAGCACCTCTTTGCGATGTTTGGCGCGACGGTGCTCGTGCCTTTCCTCTTCAAGGTCAACCCCGCCACATCTCTATTCATGAATGGCGTGGGCACTTTGATTTACCTGTTGATCTGCCGTGGGCGGATACCCGCCTATCTCGGGTCCAGTTTTGCATTTATCGCTCCTGTTTTTGCGGTTCTTGCCACACCAGGTCTCGGCGGCTATCGCGCGGCGCAGGGCGGGTTCGTTGCGTTTGGTCTCTTCTTCATCCTTGTTTCTCTCATTGTTCGCGTCGCGGGCACGAGCTGGCTCGACACGATATTTCCTCCTGCGGCCATGGGGGCTATAGTAGCGGTGATCGGCCTGGAACTGGCCCCGGTCGCCACGAATATGGCCGGGCTGACAGGAAAGACCGTGCAAGATCTCCACCTTTCCCAGTCGTCCGCGATCGCTGTGTCGGTGCTAACTCTTGCCGTGACCATCTTAGGCTCGGTGCTGTTCCGCGGCTTCCTTGCCGTGATACCCGTTCTCGCGGGGGTCATAGCAGGTTACGCTTTTGCGGCAGCGCTCGGCATCGTGAACTTTCAACGGATACTGGCGGCTCCCTGGTTTGAAGTACCCTCCCTCAGTCTTCCCTCCTTCGACCTCAGTGCAATTTTGATGATCATGCCTGCGGCTTTTGTCGTTCTGGCGGAGCACATCGGGCACCTGGTTGTGACCGGAAATGTAGTCGAGAAGGATCTGGTCCGGGATCCTGGTCTGCACCGGTCGCTGCTCGGGGATGGTATTTCGAACTTGCTTTCGGGACTGGTTGGCGCGACTCCGAACACGACCTATGGGGAGAACATCGGAGTCATGGCCATTACCCGCGTATTCAGTGTCTGGGTGATTGGTGGGGCCGCGGTCATCGCGATTCTCGTCTCATTTACAGGCAAGCTCACCGCGCTGATTCAAAGCATTCCCGTACCGGTCATGGGAGGTGTGAGCATGCTTTTGTTCGGCGTGATCGCGGCGACGGGAATCCGGATACTCATCGAGCGCCGCGTTGACTACACCAAGGCCAAGAACCTGATCCTGACCTCGGTTGTGCTGGTGATGGGAGTCAGCGGCACCCGCATTAAGCTGGGAGCCGTCGAGCTGAAAGGGATGGCCCTGGGCACAGTTCTAGCAGTCGGGATCAGTCTCCTCTTTGAACTGTTTGCCAGAGCGCGGCTTACTCTCGAAACAGACTGAAGCTCTCATTGTGATCTTCATGTCATCGTGCTGTCTTTTAAATAACAACACGATGACACGAAGAACACGAAGGATCACTTCTTGGGGAATCCGACCGATTGCGCCAGGACGATCTTCTGGTCCGGGCGCAGCTTCATCGCCTTCGCCAGCGCGGCCTTGTCAACGCTGGCCCGGACGACGGTAGCCAGCCCTTCGGAGGCACAGAAGAGGTAGACGTTCTGGCTGATGAATCCCGTGTCGGCGCCGGAGTAGAGCTCGATGGCCTCCGGATTGGTTCTGCCTGCCTTTGCGAGGTCAGCCACGTAGACGAGGTTTATCGCCGCGTCCTTCACAAACGCCTGTGTTCCCGTGAGAGCGCGGATGTCCTCAGCCAGGACCTGCTTCAGCTGGTTCGCCTTCGCGTCGTAGAGATAGAGGCCGTCGCCGGATGCAACATAGATGTCCATCTCTTGCTTGTTGCTCGCGGATGGCGCTGTCCGCTGTCCCGACGGACGGTTTATGCCAAAGGCCGCCCAGAGAAGGTTGGAAAGCACCTGATGGGATAATTTCTCGGCGCTGAACTCGCGAGCGGACTTCCGCTCTTTCAGCACTTGCATGAGCGGCTTGCCGCCCTCTATCTGCGGTTGTGGGAGTTGGACTTGCTGCAATTCCTGAGTGAGAGCCAGCGAGGCACAGGTCAAGAATAAGACCAGTGTGCAGCAGATAGCATACGATGATTTCTTATTCATGTATCGCCTCCAGTTGTTGTCACGACACCGATACTAACACCATAGAGGCACTGAGATCACGGAGACTATGATGTTTCACTCCCCGAATGCCCATGTTCCTTAGTTTCCATTTCTCTCGTGAGGAAGTAGTTGAGGCCGGTGCGGATCACAGCGATCGCACCGAGCTTTCCGATTTGATCCCAGCTGGGAGCGATGGCCGTAGAAAGGATATCCGCGCCAAGCTGAAGCTCGCGGCCCACGGCAAGGTATCGCGCCAGGATGAGCCGGTGGCCCGACGCCACCCTGGATGGTCCTAACTGCGAAGGGCTGGAGAACGCGGAGCCAACAATCGGACACGGATTTACGAGGATCTCCACAGATCCGTCAGTCCGTACTACTTACGTACAAATCCTTGCCTTTTTCGCAAGAAATCTTTGTGCTCTTGGTGTTCTTGGCGCCTTGGTGGTGCATTTTAAAAACCTCACCGCCAAGACACCAAGAGCGCCAAGGACGCCAAGCAAATTGGTTGCGGCTATGCCGCCCCAGGTAAATCCGTGTCCAATATGTGTTGTCCTTAGCATGACTCCTACTTCACCGGATCGGTGAGTATGGCGTTGACCGGTAGAGCGAAACTTGACTCACGCTCGATATCTGACCATGCTTGTCGATCGACTCCTTCCGCACCTTGATCCATTCGGGATCCGCGCCGAAAGCGTCCCAGGCCTTCTCGCGCGCGGCGAGGTTTTCAAATGGTATGACATACGTCAGATTCGGCATGTTCGGCCCGACAAGCGTTGAAGAATAAAGAATGGGATTCACACCCACACGATGAAAGATCTTTATTTCGGGACCTGCAAAGCGCTCGTGAAGCGCCCGAAGCTGCCGCCAGGTCGGCGAATGATAGGTGCGCAACTCGAAGATCCGCGGCTTTTCGCGCGGAGTGGAATCCTGCTTGATCTCCGGGCAATAGTCCGTAGCCTCGAGCAGCACGATTGAGGCGTGCTCGCAAGGTTGCTCCGGATGATTCTCCCAGTTCTCGAATGATTTCAAAAGCTCCGGGTCGGCGAGGACTTTAGTGTGGACATTCCACATCTCCTCGAGCGACTGGAAGCCAATTATTACCGCCACCTGCGGCATATGGGGCGCCACGAGGGATTCGAGAAAGATCTTCGGTCCCGAGTGCACTTTGTTAAGCGCCGGGATTGCCGCCTTGCTGAAATGCTCGTGGATGCGCCCGGCTTGCGTTCCGTTTTTCAAATAGTACTGCTCCAGCACGAAGATGCGCCGGCTCTCTGTTGCGGCCGCGCCAATTCCATAAGGTGCCAGCATTCCAAGTCCTCCCAAGGTTCCGATGAATGTTCTTCGATGCATGATTCTTTGCCTCCCGGTTAGGCTACAGGTTTTAGAGAACAGACCGCTACTATATGTCACACCTGGCAGGATTTCACCACAGAGACGCAGAGCAGCCCCTGGCCGTCTTTTTGTCCAGCCGCCTGTGACAAATGCAGTTATATTAGCGAGCAGGCCGGCGCCTGAAGGAGGGCTGGGATGAATTCCGCGGAGGCCGTCAATCTGAAGCCGTGGGAGCGAAGCTTTTGGAGCCTGATCGTCACCCAGTTCCAGGGGGCGTTCAGCGACAACGCCTACAAGTTCTTGCTCATTTTCACGATAACGGCGAGCGCCCTGTCGAAGCATGACCGCGACTTCCTGGTGCTCCTCGTTGGTGCGCTCTTTTCTCTTCCGTTCATTTTCTTTTCCATGGCCGGTGGCTATCTCGCCGACCGCTACAGCAAGCGAGCGGTGACCGTGGGTACCAAGGTTGCAGAAGTGCTCGTGATGCTGGTTGCGCTGGCTGGGCTTCTCCATGACAGCCTGACTTTGAAGCTGGCGGCGGTTTTCCTCTTGAGTTCTCAGGCGGCCTTCTTCGGGCCTTCAAAGTACGGCCTCTTGCCCGAGCTCCTGCCGAGGCAACGCCTGTCGTGGGGAAACGGCGTCATCGAGTTGGGCACCTTTCTGGCCATCATCACCGGCACGGTGGCAGGAGGCGAACTGGCTGCGCGCTTTCGGGATACTCCCGGCTGGCCCGGAGGAATACTGATCGGGTTGGCACTCCTCGGTTTTCTCACCAGTCTCGGGATTGAACGGGTTCCGCCGGCCGATACCACCAAAAGGTACCGCCTCAATTTCTTCATCGATTTGTTCGCGCACATCCGGATGATGCGGCAGGACCGGGTGCTGGCACTAGCGGTGCTGGGTAACACCTACATCTGGTTTCTCGCAGCACTTCTGCAGTTCAACATCGTCTTCTATGGCACTGACGTTCTTCACATCACCGAGAGCCAGAACGGCTATCTGCAGGCGGCCATCGCCATCGGCATTGGGATAGGCAGCTTCGTCGCCGGCTATGTCTCCGGTAACCAGATCGAGTACGGGCTCATTCCTCTCGGCTCCATCGGCATCGCGGTCTTCGGGACCCTGCTTTATCGTCCGGGGCTGACGCTGGGTTCCATCGCAATCAACCTCGCGCTGCTCGGCTTCGCTGCCGGATTCTTCGTGGTTCCGGTGAATGCCTTGATCCAGCACCGTCCAGACTCTGCCAACAAAGGCGGTATCATCGCGGCGGCAAATCTGCTTTCCTTTGTTGGAGTCTTTCTCGCTTCCGGCACGTACTTCCTGATGGCGGCCGTGCTGAAACTTGGCCCACAGGCGATCTTTCTGTGCAGTGCCCTATTGACGCTCGGATCGACCGTCTACATTGTCGCCATTCAGCCCGAAGCATTGCTGCGTCTGTTACTCTGGTTCCTTACGCGATCGATCTACCGCATCCGCGTTTTGGGTCGCGATAACATCCCTGCCAAAGGCGGGGCGCTCTTCGTCTCCAACCACCTCTCCTTCATCGACGCGCTCCTCTTGATGTCGTCTACGGGCCGGCGCATTCGCTTCATAATGTTCAAGGACTTTTACGAACATCCCGTGATCAAGCCGTTCGCAAAGATCATGCGCGCCATTCCGATCTCATCCAAGCTGCGGCCGCGTGACATGATTCGTTCGCTGCGTGAAGCAAGTGACGCGATCAAAGGCGGGGGTGTTGTCTGCATCTTCGCTGAGGGGCAGATTACCCGCATCGGCCAGCTTCTCCCGTTCCGGCGCGGCATGGAGCGCATCATGAAAGGCGTCGAAGCACCCGTCATCCCGGTGCATCTCGACGGGGTATGGGGAAGCATCTTCAGCTTCGAGCGCGGGCGATTTATCTGGAAGTTTCCCCGTCAAATTCCTTATCCCGTGACTGTCAGCTTCGGGAAGCCGATGCCTGCCGGCGCGGCGGCATTTGAGGTGCGCCAGGCGGTGCAGGAGCTGCACACCGAAGCCTATAAGCTGCGTAAGGCAAGAATGAAGCCGCTCGAGCGGATGTTCGTCCGTTCCGCTCGCCGGCACCCGTTTCGTTTCGCCATGGCGGATGGCCGCGTTCCTAAGCTCCGAGCAGGCGCCACACTGGTCCGCACGATCTTCCTGGCCCGGCGGCTCGCGAAAGTCTGGAGCGGCCAGAACATGGTGGGCATCCTTTTGCCTCCGTCGGCCGCCGGCGCGCTCGCAAACTTCGCGGCACTGCTGATGGGTAAGGTCCCGGTGAATCTCAACTACACAGTCTCAAGCGAGACGATGGCCTCCTGCGCCCGGCAGTGCGAGCTCAAGACCGTTTTGACCTCGAAAGCGTTCCTGGAGCGGTTTCCCGTCCATGTGCCGGGACAATGTGTCTTATTGGAAGATCTGGCAGCAAACCCGCGCATGGGCGAGAAGCTGCTTGCCGCCCTAATGGCATGGACGTTCCCGGTGAGATTGCTCGCGAGAGCGCTCGGCTGCAGCAAGCCCGCTCGGCTTGATGATTTGGCCACCGTTATCTTCTCCAGCGGCAGCACCGGAGAGCCGAAAGGGGTCATGCTGAGCCACTACAACATCGGTTCCAATCTGGAGCAGCTCGGGCAGATCTTCGCGCTCGGCGGCAGGGATAAGATTCTCGGGGTACTCCCCTTCTTCCACTCCTTTGGGTTCACAGGAACTTTTGCCATGCCGCTTGCCCTCGGCACTGGCGTCGTCTACCACCCCAATCCTCTGGACGCGAAGGCGATAGGCGCGCTGGTCAGCCAGTACCGCATGACCTTCCTGCTCTCGACCCCAACCTTTCTCCAGGGCTACATGCGGCGCTGCGAGCCGGAGGACTTCGGCAGTCTCGAGTACGTGCTCGTGGGAGCCGAAAAGATGCCCGAGCGGCTGGCGCAAGCGTTCGAGGACAAATTCGGCATCCGGCCTCTGGAAGCCTACGGCTGCACCGAATGCGCCCCGGCCGTTACGGTCAACACGCACGACTATCGCGCCGCAGGCTACCGTCAGGTCGGGGCAAAGCGCGGCAAGATCGGACATCCGCTGCCGGGGATCAGCGTGCGGATCGTGGATCCGGAATCGCTGGTCCCGCTTCCCACGAATGCTCCCGGACTGTTGCTCGTACGAGGGCCCAATGTAATGAAAGGGTATCTCGGAAAGCCGGAAAAGACAGAGCAGGTGCTGTGCGACGGGTGGTATCAGACCGGGGATATTGCGTCACTCGACGAAGATGGATTTCTGGCAATTACCGACCGTCTCAGCCGGTTCAGCAAGATTGGCGGCGAGATGGTTCCTCACGGTAGGATCGAGGAGAAACTGCACGAGGTAGGTGGCTTGACCGAGCAAAAATTCGC
>Ga0315277_10001679_pt1 | contig 31758 bp, 27 predicted proteins | sample YL17G05_15_MG_FD_203695 | JGI IMG/M metagenome (GOLD analysis project Ga0315277, IMG submission 203695) | Sediment microbial communities from Yellowstone Lake, YNP, Wyoming, USA - YL17G05_15 | ecosystem: Environmental > Aquatic > Freshwater > Lake > Sediment | place: USA: Wyoming | collected...
CTCTTTTGGAATGTACAGATCTCGCCGGGGAGTGGAAAAGGGGGTCTTTATATTAACCATTGTCTCTGGCGTTATTTTTATCATAAACAGTCTATTTTTAGTTATTTAATAACAATAGTTATGTAGTAACAATAGTCATTTAACAATGTCAAACCCCAAACAAGTTGAGATAGAAGGCGGCGTCCCTTTGGTAGGAAATGTGCAGGTAGGGGGGAGTCGCGCGCTGGCGCTAAAACTTATTTATGCATCCATCCTGTCCGGTGAGACGTGTGTTTTAAACAATGTTCCAAAGTCTCGCTATGTTTTGGACGACTTAGAAATTGCCAACGATTTGGGTGTTGAGGTTACTTGGAGTAGCTCCAACCGTTTAACCATAAATTCGCGTGAGTTGGCGGGCGAGGCAATATCCCCAGAGAAAGGGTCAAGGGTAGCAACCGCGGGTTTCTTGGTGCCGGCGTTGGTCCATAAGTTTGGAAAAGCCACCCTTCCTAAGAGCACGGCAAGTGTGTTAAAAATCAACAGAGGAGAGCAGTACGCCAGGGTTTGGCAGAGTTTTGGCATGGAGGTTAAAGAGGATTTCGATAATTATCATATTGAGGCGGTTAAGTTGCAATGCGGTGAGGTGATTTTGCCCTATAAGTCACGGGTTTTAACCGATATGGCAATGCTTACCGCGCTTTTTGTTTTAGGTGAAAGTATAATTTTAAACGCCAGTTCGGATGTGGAGACAGATGACCTGATTGATTTTTGTAATAAAGTGGGTGCTGAGGTTAAGCGCTTGGAAAATGGGTCGATAAGCGTTAACGGTTCCGGAGTCTTTAAAGGTGTGGAGTACGATTTACCGTTTGACAGGGAAGAGTCGGCTTTTTTTATTCTGGCAACGCTACTTACCAATGGAAATACTACTTTAAAGGGTATTGAACGGGCGCGGCTTCTGCCCTTCTTAAACTGGCTTTCTAAATTAGGGGCAAGCTATGAGTTTTTGGGCGAAGGCATGCGGGTTTGGCACAACAGTGGAACGGTATTTGAAAAAACAGAAATTAGTGTATCGCCCCACCCGGGTTTTATCACCGATTTTGTACCCCTAGCAATTTTGTTGGACTGTTTTGCTCAGGGGGAAAGCGTAGTTCTAGAAAATCCTTTGACCACCAATCTGGACTATCTCAAAGATCTAAATAAGTTGGGGGCAAGTATCAATGTGATTAAGGGCGAGGAAAATATTGAAATCAGGGTGCGGGGTCCTGCCAAATTAAAACCGGGCCGACTCGTTGCAAGAGACTTGCGCTGTGCATTGGTAAATTTACTTTATGCTCTCTGTGTGGAAGGTAAAAACGAACTTTTGGGGCTTGACGTTATTGAGGACGGCTTTGAGAACATAGTTGAACGACTTAAGACGCTGGGGGTGTCGGTTCTATAACTGCATGACGGAGTATCCGTCCATGACGATTAATTTTCCTAAATGATTTATAATAGTCATAATGGAAATTCAACTTGTACATTTATTTTTGTCGGCCCTTATCAGTTTTGCCCTATACCCCATCTGGATAAAATTTGTATACAAGTATCAGATGGGTGAGGATGTGCGGACCGACGGCCCGCAGACACACTTAGCCAAAAAAGGCACGCCAACCATGGGGGGGTTGGTTTTTGTGTTAACCGTAGGGGTGGTAACCTTTTTATTTAACCGGTCACGGGAACAAACACTTTTTCCGCTTTTTGTAGCGTCGCTGGCGGGACTTTTTGGCCTAATTGAAGATCTTTCCAAAGTTTACAGAAAATCGGGACTCCCTGGCTTTTTTGAGTACCATTTTGGTACTTTGTCACTTGGCAAGTTAGGAACCATTTTATCAAAAACCATTTTTAAACCCTGGACTCTTTTCACCGAATTTTGGCGGATAGTGGGGAGCAAAACCGATGTAGGTATAAAAACGCATCAGAAATTTTTAATTCAGGCCGTTATAGCAGGTTTTGTGTCGTATTGGACATATTTTAAGTTGGGCTGGGATTATCTTTGGTTCCCGTTTATCGGCAACATCCATATAGGTGCTGGTTATCCAATTTTTGTTTTCCTGTTGTTCATTGCTGTTTTAAATTTTGTAGCTTTTACGGACGGACTAGACGGCTTGGCCGGCGGACTTTCTTTTTTTGCCTTTTGCGCTTTTTGGGTAATTGCTGACGTTTTTGGTCTCAGTTCTCTTTCTGCGTTTTGTGCGACTTTTGCAGGTGCGTTGTTGCCCTTTTTATACTTTAATGTTTATCCCGCACGTGTTTTTATGGGAAATGTGGGTTCCCATGTTTTGGGAGCAACCTTGGTGCTGTTAGGAATTATTCTGCACCGTGAAATTGCGCTTTTAGTAATTCTTATGGTTTTTTTGGCCGACGGGATTTCTAGCCCGTTACAACAACTTTCCGTTATACTTACGAAAAAGAGAATTTTCCTGATGGCGCCTTTACATCATCACTTTGAAATTTTAGGTTGGCCGGAAACCAAAGTCACTCTGCGTTTTTGGCTATTTGGTATAGCTTTTGCCTTTTTGGGAATTTTTGTGTCGCTTTTGTGAGGGTCCAAGGATCCTCCCACTCTCCCCTTTGGAGAGTGTGGTAACGTGAATTGAAGATGAAAAGAACTGCTCGAAAATCCCGCCGTTTTTATTACTTGGTGCTTGGTATTTTGGCCTTTGGATTCATTACGGTCTATAACGCATCGCCCCTTTATTCCCAACGCTTTTTTAAGGACCCCACCTATATTGCAAAACTACAACTGGTGTGGACTTTAACAGGCTTGGTCCTTTTTATACTAGTTTCTTTATTAAATCAGAATTTCTTAAAAAGCATCTCTAGGGGTCTTTTTATTGCATCACTTATTGCCCTTTTGTTTTTGTCTTTTACCTCGCTGATTTTTCCCTGTGAAAGTACCACCGTTAATAATGATATTGCGTTTTGTCCCTGCAAAAATGGTGCTAGAAGATGGATATATTTATACCCCCCGACTTTGGGTTTCCAGGCTACCGACTTTGCAAAACTTGCTTTCATTCTTTACATGCCGCTGCTTCTGGAGTCGAAGCTAAAAACTGCCAAGCGCAAATATGAGCCCTTTTTTTATTATTTTGGCCTTAGTGTTTTAGTGTCACTATTAATCTTGAGTCAACCGAACATGAGCAATGCAGCTTTGTTAATGATCCTCGCCACCATCATTTATTTTATTTCGGGCGCGGATTTAAAGCCCCTTTTTGTTTTAGCTCCTGTTTTACTTGCTGGAGCGCTTTTATTTATTTTAATTTCACCATACCGACGCGACAGGTTTGAAACGTTAATTGACCCCGCCAGGCAGTCGGCACTTAAAGAGTCGTACCAAAGCGAGCAGATCTTAATTGGGCTTGGTTCGGGCGGGGCTTTTGGCGTGGGTGTTGGTCAGTCTAAACAAAAAGCTCATTATACACCGGAAATTATTGGCGACTCCATTTTTGCCGTGGTTGGAGAGGAAATGGGTTTTTTGGGAAGCTTGATAGTGGTTTTTGGGTTTGGCTTTTTGGCGTTTGAAATGATTAAAATTTCCTCAAACGCGGTTTCGTTGTATGAAAAAATGATGGGGGCGGGTGTTTGCGCGTGGATTTTTTTTCAGTACTTAATAAATTTGTATGCTACGGTAAATCTTATTCCGTTTACAGGTATGCCCATTCCGTTTATTTCTTACGGCGGCTCTTCCATGGTTTTTGCTTTGGCGGGCTTGGGCCTGGTTTCCAATATTTACCGTCGATAGGACAACTAATCGTTTGGGTATTAAATCGACACATTGTACAATAGGTTTGTGAGAATAGTTATCACGGGGGGACATCATAGTAGCGCGCTTCCGATTATTAAAAAACTGCGGGAGAACCATCCTGATGTCCAGATTTATTGGTTTGGGCACAAGTTTTCCGCGCTGGGAGATAAAAATCCCACGCTGGAGTTTCACGAGATTACCGCACTAAACATTCCTTTTTATAACATTCACGCTGGGAAGTTCTATCGTACGCTAAACCTAAAACGGTTGGCAAAAATTCCTCTTGGCTTTTTCCAGTGCCTTTATCTTTTGGCAAAGCTCAAGCCTGATGCCATTTTATCCTTTGGTGGCTACGTAGCGGTACCCACGGTGATCGCGGGTTGGGTTTTGGGAGTTCCTTCTATTACTCACGAACAAACCGTAGTGGCGGGTTGGGCCAATCGTTTAATATCAAAATTTGCCAAGAAAGTGCTGGTTTCCTGGTCGCAGTCGCAAAAATACTTTCCTAGAGAAAAAACCGTTTTTGTGGGACTGCCGTTACGGAAAGAAATTTTTGAGGTCAAGTCAAAAAGTTTTCTGGTCGACAATAAATTACCTACCATCTATATAACCACGGGGAAAATTGGTTCCCATATCATAAATAAAGTGGTGGGGGAGTGTTTGGCCGACTTATTGACTTTTTGTAACATTGTTCATCAATGCGGGGACAACTCGGTTTATAACGACTTTGATGTGCTAAATAAGGTTTGGAAAGAGGTAGTTGAGAGCATACATGTCTCAACAGAGTCGTTGGGAAAATACTTTTTACGCAAGTTTGTTCTCGAGGGCGAGATTGGAGAGGCTTTTTCTAAAAGTGATTTGGTAGTTTCAAGGTCCGGGGCGCATACTACGGCAGAGCTTTTGGCTTTAAAGAAACCCTGTTTGTTGATACCGATTCCTTGGGTGTCGCACAACGAACAGCACGAAAACGCCAAAATTTTGGTTAACGCAGGTTTGGGAACAATTTTGTCGGAGGATAAACTATCAGCACAAAGTTTGGTTGGGTGTGTAAAGCTGGCCATTGGGAAAGTACATCGGACAGGTGACACATCGATTGATGTTAAAGAAGCGGCCCAGGTTGACGATGGGGTTCGGAACGACGAAGCCAGCGACCTTATTGTCCGGTATTTAATGTCGATCATAAATAAAGCATGAAGAGAAAATCTGCCTCCACCTTAATATATTTTCAAGAAAAAACGCGCAAGAAGAGCTTGGTAAAAAGACCGCACCGCATAAATAAGGAAAAACGAGCCAAGCACCTTCTCACGACTCTTAAATTGCTGGTTTTTTTTACTTTAGCAGGACTTCTGACTTGGTATTACATAAAGTATCAGCCCTTGAGTATAAGATCGGTGGAAATTTCCGGTGCGGAAAGATTTGTTAACAAAGAGGATGTCCAAAAAATTGTGGAGGAAAAATCCCTCGGTCATAACATTGTTTTTCTTGACACAAAGAACTTAAAAGAAGCTGTAACTAATAATTTTTTGGCATCAAAATCAGTGGAAATCATTAAACTGTTCCCAAATCGACTGAAAATTATCATAACCGAAAGGGTTCCTATAGCCTTGATTTTGCCGAAAGGCGACAAGGACGGTCCGCCTGCGGCGGACGGCGAGCCGGTCCGTCACACTGAGTTGGATTTTTATTTTGTGGACGCGGACGGATTTATTTTGGGTTTGGCTGATAAGTCGGCAACCAACCTGCCAGTGCTAAATTACGGCCAAAACGTGGTGATTGGAAAATTTGTGGAGGCGAACGCAATAAAGTATTATTTTGACTTAATTAAGGCTCTTGACGAGAACAGTGTTGCAGTTTCCACCATAAGCTCGTATCCTAGATACACGGAGTTTTTTACGATGGCCGGCTTTGCCGGTAAGGAGGCAACGCAGGTTCTTTTTACTAACGATCAAAACCCCAAGCCGCAGGTTAAAATTTTTTCCAGAATGATGAATGTTTTTAAGGCGGAAGGAAAGAAACTAAAGAAAATTGATTTGAGATTTGATAAAGTAATAGTAGAATTCATTAACTAAGTAAAATAACTAAAATGCCTAAAGAAAAATTTATTACCGCGATAGACGCAGGATCAACAAAAGTTTTGACCATTGTTGCAGCCCTTTCCGAAAATAGAATCTCTGTGGTGGGTGTTTCTAAAGTGCCGTCCAAGGGTATTAATAAGGCAGTAGTGGTAAATATTGACGAGGCGGTGGAATGCATTTCCCAAAGTATTGATCGCGCGGAAAAAATGGCGGGTGTTTCAATTTCTTCTGCTTACATTACGGTTTCCGGCGGACACATTGAGACGCTAAATTCGCGGGGTGTAGTGGCGGTGGTACCTCACGAAAGTTCCGAAATCACGCCCGAGCACGTAGCGCGTGCTACGGAGGCCGCGCAAGCGGTAAGTCTTCCGTCGTCCAGAGAAATTATCCACGTTATTCCGCGCGACTTTATTGTGGACGGACAGGAGGGCATTAAGGACCCGGTAGGTATGAGCGGCGTGCGACTGGAGGTGGAGACCAACATCATTCATGGACTTTCTACTTCTGTAAGAAACTTGGAAAAGTGTGTTAAGAAGGTGGGCGTGGATGTGGGGGGCTGGGTTTTTACGGGGGTGGCCTCGGCAGAAAGCGCCCTCACGGACACAGAAAAAGAATTGGGAACGATTTTGGTTGACATTGGTGGGGGAAGTACAAGCTTGGTAATTTTTTTGGAAGGTGCGCCGGTTTATTCTGCTGTTTTGCCCGTGGGCGGAAAGCATATTACCAGCGACTTGGCAATTGGACTTAGGGCAAGTCTTGATACGGCGGAAAAAATAAAAATTAAGCTTAGTAATGAAAAACTTGACTACATGAGTCTTGCCCGTGAGTTTGAGCGCCCGTCTTCAAAATCGGCGAGCACCAATCCTGATGAATTTGACGCCACCGGTTACGGTTTAGAGACTAATACCGTTTCCAAAAGAGTCTTATATGGAATTATTGATCCCCGACTGGAAGAGATTTTTGAGTTAGTGGCGGGAGAAATTAAAAAAGCTAACCTGCAGTCCAAACTTCCTGCGGGATGTGTTTTAACGGGAGGCGGCTCATTAACAGTGGGTGCGGAAAAGGTCGCCAAACAGGTTTTAAAAATGACGGTACGAGTGGGTTTTCCTAAGGGAGTTTCAGGTTTAATCGATGACATTCAAGGCCCCGATTCGTCAGCTTGCGTGGGAGCCATGATTTACGCGTCAAAGATGATGCACAACCAAAGCCTCTTGAATTCTAGTTCGTCATCAGGTAAGATAGGGTCGGTATTTAAGAGTCTGTTTTCTAAACTGAGAAGCTTTCTGCCCTAAGCCTTAAATTTAATGCTTGTAAAACCAGAAATTGAGAAGTTTGCAAAAATTAGAGTGGTTGGTATAGGTGGCGCAGGTTGCAATGTTATAGACACCATGATCGACGCGGGGCAAATTTCCGGGGTGGAGTTTATTGCCGTAAATACAGATGCGCAAGCTCTTTCCATTAGTAAAGCCATAGTAAAAATTCCCATAGGTCAGGATTTAACTCATGGACTTGGGGCGGGATCTAATCCGGAAATCGGCAGAAAAGCGGCGGAGGAGTCACTAGATATCTTACGGGGCAATCTGGAGGAAAGCGACATGGTTTTTATTACCGCAGGAATGGGTGGAGGTACTGGCACGGGTGCGGCACCAATTATTGCCTCTCTTGCTAAGGAACTGGGAGCCTTGACTGTGGGTGTGGTTACTAAACCTTTTATTTTTGAAGGCGCTCAAAGGATGAGTAATGCCGAGAGAGGAATTATTGAGCTTAAAAGCGAAGTCGACGCTTTAATTACCATTCCCAATCAAAAACTTTTAGAAATTGCCGACGACAAAATGAGCATCTTAGATGCCTTTAAAGTGTCGGACAGTGTCTTAAATCAGGCCGTGCAGGGTATTTCGGACATTATTGCCATGCCGGGACGTATTAATATGGATTTTGCGGATGTAGAAGCTATTATGAAGGATGCGGGAAGCGCTCTCATGGGAATTGGTATTGGGACTGGTGAGGGCAGAGCGGAGCAGGCGGCAAAATCTGCAATATCGTCACCACTTTTGGATGTTTCCATAGACGGGGCGACGGGTATTTTGTTTAATGTACTTGGCGGTCGGGATCTTACTATGCGCGAGGTTGATATGGCGGCTAGAATTATTGGTCAATCCGCCTCGGCGGATGCCAATATTATTTTTGGAACTACTATTGACGACAAAATGCAAGATCAGATTAGAATAACCGTTATTGCCACAGGTTTTGACGGCGCGGAAAAAACTCCTTACGGACTTCCGCGTGAAAAAAAAGCTGGGTTTAGTATCGATCAAAGGGAAACACGACCAGAGCCACAAAAAACCGTTGAAAAAAGTCGATCCGACGGGCAAAACATGGACAAAGAAAATCTTGACGACAATAAATACGACATCCCCGCCTTTCTTAGAGGAAAATGATGAACCGCGGCCGGAGCCGCGGTTTCCTCCGTTTCACTTCGCAGCTTCTAGTACTGCTTGCGAAACATAACAACCCTTGTTGTTTGCAAGCCCGTTAAACTTTTGAGAGGATGTAAAAGTCGCCCAAAAACGACCGGTAAAAAATTAGTTGGATTTAAAAATCCAAAATAAGAGAAGGATTGTGGGCTAATAACTTTCTTGGCAGTGCAAAGTTTTTAACCCATAAATGTTCTGCCTATGAAAAAAGAAAAGAGAAGCACCCCCGTTTCTAAAAGCGTCAATAAAGACCTTACGCAACAGACGGATCGACAAGCAAAGACAAAGTCGCGCATCAAGAAAATAAAAAAAAGAAGTGGGAAAGTAGTAGCCTTTAGCGCCAAAAAGATAGCAGCGGCCATTTGGGGGGCCTTTAAAGCGGCAGGAAATACCGATAAGGCTAAATTCGATGTGGTGTATGGAAGTGTTTTGACAGATCTGGAAAAGCGCTTTAATCGAACCATTATTCCTGAGGTTGAGCAGGTTCAGGATATTATAGAGTACACGCTTTTGAGACACGGTTTGGAAGATATTCATAAAGCATTCACACTCTATCGCGAACTTCATAGAAAGTTGAGAAGTGTTAGTAGCCTTGTGGATTCGGACGAGCTTATAGAAAAGTATTTAAGCCACGCTGACTGGAGGGTAAAAGAAAACGCTAATATGACATACTCTCTTCAGGGGCTTAATAACCACGTAGCTAGCATAATCTCCTCAAATTATTGGTTAAATAAAATCTATACGAGGGACATCCGAAAGGCCCATACCCAGGGCGATATTCATATTCATGACCTCGCCCTACTGTCCCCATACTGTACCGGATGGGATCTAAAGGACCTTTTGATTCGAGGTTTTGGCGGCGTTTCTGGGAAGGTGAACAGCAAACCTCCCAAGCACCTTGGTACTGCACTAGGTCAGCTGGTAAACTTTTTTTATACCATTCAGGGGGAGGTTGCCGGAGCAGTAGCCGTTTCCAATTTTGATACCTACCTTGCACCGTTCATTAGGTTCGATAAGCTTTCTTACGACGAGGTTAAGCAGGCGATGCAGGAATTCCTGTTTAACATGAATGTGCCCACGAGAGTGGGATTTCAGACGCCCTTCACAAATATAACTATGGATCTTTATCCCCCAAGAATGGTGGGGGAGGAGTACGTTGTTATTGGTGGCCAACCCACTAATTTTATGTACAAGGATTTTCAGAAAGAGATGGATACGATCAACAAAGCCTTTGCAGAAGTTATAATGGAGGGAGATGCCCAAGGACGGGTTTTTACCTTTCCGATCCCTACTTATTCCCTTACCAAAGACTTCGATTGGGATAACCCCAATCTGATTCCCGTTTGGGAAATAACCAGGAAATATGGGGTGCCGTATTTTGCCAATTATGTAAATTCAGATATGTCACCCGATGACGCCAGAAGCATGTGTTGCAGGCTAAGGCTTGATAACAGAGAACTTAGAAAACGCGGAGGACTTTTTTCGGCTAACCCGCTTACAGGTTCTCTTGGTGTGGTTACCATAAACTTACCTAGAATTGGTTACCTTGCTAAGATGGAAAGTGCGGGAGGGGGCTTTGCAAAGAAGAAATTCTTTTCATTGCTTGGTGGATTAATGGACATTGCAAAAATCTCACTGATGATAAAAAGGGACGCGGTAGAAAATTATACCGAAAACGGCCTTTACCCGTATTGTCGTTACTACCTCTCTGACATCTACAAGCGAAACGGTATTTACTGGAAAAACCATTTTAATACCATTGGGATAAACGGTATGAACGAGGCGGTGGTAAATTTGTTAGGTAAACCTATCAGCGATCCCGAGTCAAAGGAATTTGCCATGGAGGTTATGGACTACATGAGAGAAAAAATATTAATCTATCAAAAAGAAACGGATGAGATGTTTAATCTGGAGGCTACTCCTGCAGAAAGCACCGGTTATAGGTTTGCCAAAATTGACAAAGAACAGTACCCCAACTCCGTTTGTGCTAATGAGGCGGAGTATAAGAAGGGGGCCGCTCCGTTCTATACCAACTCCACCCACCTTCCTGTGGACTATACGAGCGATGTTTTTGAAGCTCTAGACCACCAGGATTCTTTGCAGTGTAAATACAACGGAGGAACGGTTTTTCATTGTTTTCTCGGTGAAAGCCTTCCGGATGTAGAGAGTGTGAAGAATCTGGCTAAGAAAATCTCTCAGAACTACAAACTTCCCTACTTTTCTATTACCCCCACGTTTTCTATCTGTTCCAAGCACGGATATTTAAAAGGTGCTTGGGAGTTTTGTCCGACCTGCGACAAAGAAATCGGTTTTGTTACGGAAGACAATAGAAAGGAAAGTCAAAGAACAAGATGCGAAGTTTTTTCACGAATAGTTGGATATCTACGCCCGGTCTCACAGTGGAATCCCGGAAAGGTTTCGGAGTTCTCTAAAAGGAAAACTTATTTCGTAAGGAAAACCTCTTCTGTAAATAAATGATTATCGGGGGCTTGCAAAAAACCACACTGATAGATTTTCAGGGCTGTGTTGCGTGTACGGTTTTTTTAGTCGGTTGTAATTTTAGGTGCCCCTTTTGTCATAACAAGGACCTTGTGACCCTAAAAAACTTTAAGGCTTCGGGAATTTCCGAAATTTCGCGAGACGAATTTTTCCGTTTCCTGAAATCCAAAAAGAATATTTTGGATGGTGTTTGTATAACCGGGGGGGAGCCCACAATTAACCCGGGTATTGTAGAATTCTGTAGAGAGATTAAAGACCTAGGGTTAAAGGTAAAACTCGATACTAACGGGTCTAACCCCAATGTTGTGAAGAAGCTGTTAGACTTGAATCTGCTTGATCGTGTTGCCATAGATATTAAGACCAGGTTTCAGGATTACAACCCACTCTCCGGCCCTGCGGCAAGTTTTGGTGTTGTTAAAAAATCCATAAACCTTATATGGTTAGCCAAAGTTCCTTTAGAGTTCAGAACAACGATAGTACCAAGAATTCACAATAAGAATGTTTTAAAGAAGGTGGCCGGTGAGCTTGTAGAGCTGGCTAAAGAAAGCAAAATACCAAAGGAAAAAATAGTTTGGTTTTTGCAACCCTTTAAACCACAAAACTGCTTAGACCCCACCTTTCAAGAAATTAAGCCCTTTTCACAAGCGGAGTTAGATACTTTTTTAGACGTTGTAAGGAGAATATTACCCCAAACCCAACTCCGTACCAATTGTTAATAGTTAGTTTAGCCCCGCAATAACAAGAATGTCGTAGTCAGCGGGTTTGGTGTCCACGCTGGAAATTTCCACCGAGTAATTTGTTTTGAGGTCGTTTGTTAGCAAGTCCTTGTAGTCGACCAGATCTTTTGGCAACTTAACTACGGTTTTTGCGTAATCAGTTCTATCGGAATTTCCTACCGTTACAACATTATAGCCAAAACCTTCCAAGTACAACTTTAGTTTTCCCGCTGAGCCTGCCACCCCATTTCCGTTTTCTACTCTAATTTTAAGATCCGTTCGTTTAACTTCTTTTTGAGGCTGCGTGGGGATTTGTGGCTCTGCGGGAACTTGATTTTGCTCGGCTAAGACAGTTTGGTTTTCTTGGTCGTGAGCCTTTTTGCCAAGAATATTATTAAATCCCATAGTTAGTTGGAGTATAAGCCCCCCCACCAAAAGTATTAATAGCATCGACGCTACAGCCACAGCAGGAAGAGGTTTTTTTCTCTCTGCCTGTGGGACAGGCATAAGGTTTAATAAATTGGTTTGAGAGTCCAATATCGACGCATTTTCCTCCAAAATCCTTTTAGTAGTTCCAATTTCCTCATAATCTTTTTCTAACTCTCCGTTTCCCAAGGTTAAAACTTTATGCGAACCAAAGATGTGTTCGTTATTAGAAAATGAATAAATGTTTAACTCCCCACCTTTATTATTGTATACAGAAAGTTTCCAAAACAGTTCTATAAGTTCATTTAAGGCTATTTTCTTATCCAGTTTTTCTGCAAAGGAGATTCCGGTAAGTTCGCTAAAAACCACCGTTGAAGAATCATTATGGGGAAACACGAACATGCTGGAAATATCGTTGTTCGTTTTTGACAAAACCAACCCAAAGGGTAGAATCCCCCCGATTTCCAAACCAATTTGGTTGGAGGCGTCCGTCAGGGCCTGAAAAATTTCTTTTTTGACTCCTACAAATTGATAAACAAAAGGTGCAATCTTAAAGTAGGCAAAATACAGGTTATCTATACTCTCGTCCACTAAACGATCCTTGATCTGTTGAGTAAAATAATCGTTGCCGTCCCCGTCGTTCTTGTTAGTAGTTAGCAGAAACAGCTCCGTAACCTCCGGCTCCAGCAAAAAATACATAGGAAGTTTTGGCAGAGTGCTGCCAAGATCTTGAGCCAAAACCCTGGAAAACTCCTTGGCGAACTCATGTGAATCCACAACCCTAGAATGCGAAAGAGCTGTGGGAAGAAGGCCCTCCGTAACCAATTTTACAGGCCGTGTGCCATTGTAAAGAGCAATCTTAAGCGTGCTAGAGTTTAAGTGAATAAAGTATCCGTCCACGTGTTTAATCATACCAGATAATCGGCGCTTGAAAAAGCTAGCAAGATGTTGTAACATTCGTCGTTATGAAATGCGCAATAATAGAGTTGGCGGGGCGACAGTTTATGGTTAGAGAGGGTGACGTGTTGGAGGTTACCCGTCAGGGGGAGCTTTCCTGCAAGACGCTTTTTTACAAAAGTGATGGCGATGCTCTGGTTGGGACGCCGTATTTGGAGAACATTTTGGTCAGCTTGGAAAAGGTAGAGGATAAAAAAGACGACAAGGTTGTGGTGGCAAGGTTTAAATCAAAATCAAGGTATCGACGCAAAAGAGGTCACCGGCAGCCTATTAGCGTGGTTAAGGTGAAAAGTATAAACGTTATCACGACGGATATTAAACCTGTCATTGCGGATGATAAGACCGTTGGGGCGAGTTCCGCCAAAGACGGGATAGATTCCACGAAGCGACCGAAAAAGCCTAAAGTCTCCTCGTCGGCACTTGGAAACGACGAGGTTGTTAAGAAAGAGGAAAAGGAGTAAAGGGAGAATAAAATGGCACATAAAACCGCAACCGCATCAAAAGCTACACAAAAAGGGAATGTTGCCGGAAAAAGGCTTGGAGTAAAGGCTTCCCACGGTCAGGGTGTTAAAACAGGTCAAATAATTGTTAGACAGCGGGGCAGAACCTTTATTGCGGGTGAAAACGTGAGAATGGGCAAAGATTTTACACTGTACGCGGTTGATAACGGCAAAGTTAACTTTGGAAATTACTTGGGTCGACGCAAAAGAGTTAGCGTTACAGCTTAAATTTTTCTAATGTCAGTTGGTGGCCAATAAACCACAAAAGCTTTTCCTACAAGATTATCAAAGGGTACAAGCCCAAACATTCTGGAGTCAAAGCTTTCCTCACGATTGTCACCTATCGCTGCAAAATAGTCCTCTGGAACAGGAGAGTCGTTATATTTAGCCAGTTCTCCCAAACTTTCTACTTTAACGCTTTTAGACAAATAGCTTTCGTCGATTATATTTCCGTTGACCGTTATATTTCCGTCGATCAGTCCCAAAGTATCGCCGGGGAGGGCAATAGCCCGTTTTATTAAGAATATCGCGTCATTTTGCAAACTTCTAAAAACCACGACTTCCCCCCGCTCCGGCGCTCGACTCTTGTAGGTAACCTTCTCCACCACAATTCGCTCCTTACCCTTTAAAGTGGGGTACATGGAATCGCCGGTAATTTCCAGCGACTGTCCTACAAAAATCATTATTAAAATGGACAGAAAAAGTCCTACGATAAATGTTTCAATAAAACCTATCAGCGATTTTTTCATCATTTGATTGTATAATTAACCACGCTGGAAGTCATCTGGCCGCTTAGCTCAGCTGGTTAGAGCACTGCATTCACATTGCAGGGGTCAAAGGTCCGAATCCTTTAGCGGCCACCATGTTACAACACCGCAACTTTATATGACTAAAAGAACTTTAGAAAGAAGATTTTGGAAAATATCCGATGAATTAAGGGAGAAAGGCGAGTTTGAAGAAGCGATTATAGAATATAAGGAGCTTGTGGTTGATGCAGAGAAAGAAGGGTTTTATGATCCTCACCAGCAGATTGCAGTTACGTATGGACTTCTGGAAAAGTACGATCAGGCAGAAAAGTGGTTTAAGAAAACACTAAATCTAGCTAGAAAAGCTAAGGATTATAGAACCTATGGAAACACCTTAAGGGATTTTGCTACGCTGTTTACTAGGCTTAAAAAATATGATGAGGCCGTTGGATATTTTGAGAAGTCCATAGAAAGTCTTTGTAAAACCACTGATTTTAAGGGAATCATTGCGTCGATAGATAAGCTGGGGGTCTGTTTTTCCTACTTGAGGGACTATAAAAAGGCCAAGGAGCATGTTATATCGGCAATAACTTTGGTCAAGTATTGTAAGGATAGAGATTCGGAATATTTTTATCATCTATTTTTGTACGACTTGGCAAAGGTGCTTTTTAACGAAGGAAATTTCCAGGAAGCTCTTGTGTACGCCAAAGAATCTTTTGATGGTTGTTCAAGGTTAGAACACTTACACAGAGCACAAAAAGCCCAGGAATTGATAACCGACATCAATAAAGCCGTCGACAACAATCTTCCCTCCGTTAAATTAACAAGACGCAAACTGCTACTAAAAAAACCTGAGGATAAAATAGGGAGTTGATAAATAAAGAATCGACCAAGAGGGCTAGAATCAGGCCCGTGGTAATAAGATCCCCACGCTTAAGGGCGGGTAAAAGGGTCGATGCAAAAAATCCGGAAAAGAAAATAAGTCCAAAAATGCCGGTGGTGGCTAAGACTAAAAGTAAACTTGAATCACTGCCGGCACCGGATCGCGTGGTAAGACTTCCGTTATCCAAAAAACCATACGCTCTTTGCGCGTACCTAAAAGTATTATAGCCCACGCCAAAAACCCAATTTTCCTTAGCAATTTCCCAGGTATTTTGCCAAGAAATTATTCTAAAACTGGCGGAGTCTTGCGGATCCGTAACGCCGGAAATTCTGGTTTGGACTCTAGGGACAGCAAAAACTGCCAGTAAGACTATCGCGAGGGAAACAAACAACAGAAGTTTTTCCCTTAAGAGAACAAAAAAGAGTAAGACGGCGGTGGCAAGCCACGCACTACGGGAAAAGGTAAGAAAAATGCCGGTGAGAAAGATTGCGGTTGGTAGATACTTTCTTTGTTTTAATGATAGTGCCAGGCAGATGACGAAATAAATACCAAGAAAATTGGGGTCAAAAAATGTTGATACCATGCGGTTTTTGTGAGGATCCCAACCTAAAGACGGATCCAAGGTTTCTAGATCAGGTAGAAAAGCGAGTTGAATAAGTCCCGCGGCAAAAAGAAAAAGCCCGGTGTAAACGATCGTCCGTTGTATTTTACCGGTTTGAAAAAGGCCGAGTTTAACCAGATTCCAAGTTATAAGTGCAAACACCGTGTAAGAAAAAAAGCGCACCAAATAACTTGTCGATGCTAAAAATTCCGTGGGTTCCAAATCAAGGGGTGTAAATGCCAAAGACGCTGCTCCTAAAGCACAGAAGACTAATAAGAAAACTATCGGCAGGGGAATTTTAATGGGCTTTTTTGTCGTCAATAAATACAACAGGCCAAAAAGATCAAAAAGCGCTATTAAAAAGTCAAAAAGATAAAAACTACCTTCATTAAATTTATAAACTACAGAAAACTGCCCCAGCGACAAGATAAAAAGGCATAAAACAAAAAGCGGGAAAAATAGTCGGGTGACTTTATCTTGATGCATAGTGCTCCCGCCAGGATTTTACGGCAAAGAAAGTCAGCATAAGTAAAATCAGCCCTTCCGATATCCAGGTTATGTATGCAGAGGCGTAAAAACTAAATTTTGGTATAAAGAAGAGATTGGCGGAAACGTTAAAAACGGCGCTGGTTAAATAGATCGCGGGCAGGTACTTTTGTTTGTCCAGTGTGACAATAAGATAAGAGATAGGCTGGGTGAGAAAAAAGATAAAAAGTCCCACGGACAAGATTCTTAAAACCTCAATGGACTCCGTAAATTCCTGCCCGCCCAAAACCCTAACGACAAGCGGAGACGTCGTGTATAAAGCGATCGACGTAATGACACCCAACGCGAACAAATAGCCCAAGGTTTTTTTGAATGTGAGAGCAAGCTCGTTCTGACCTTCCTTAAATTTCCTTACAAGAATTGGATAAGTGGCGTTCATAAAAAAGGTGGGTAAGACCAACGCGACTTCAAAAATCTTATAAGGCAAAGAATAAATGGCTACCGACTCGATGTTGTTTAATCCTACAGTCAATGGAAGTCTAAGGAATGAAAGGAGTACGGCGTCGGCTTTAAAGTTAATTTGAGAAAAGATAAACATGAGTCCAAGAGGCAGGGAGTTTTTGATAAGCTCCTGAGCGATTTCAGAACGACGCCCCGTTGCTAAGGGGTGACGGACGGAGGTACTGTATCCAAGTCTGCCCAAAAGTCGCGCATTTACAAGAAAGGTTACTACCCCACCCAAAACATAGGTAAAACTTAGCAAACGGATATCTAATCCTAGTTTTATGAAGATCGCCACCAACAAGATCGTTACCACGCTTCCGCCAACGTACCCAACCGACGACAAGTCGTACCGCTGTTTGTATTGGAAAATTAAGTTTGTGCTTGAGTACAGAGCTTGGGTAAGTATTAAAAGCGAAGACATCAAAACCCCAGTTTTTAGAAACGACGAGTAGGGTAAAAATAAAGTAATAATATTTAATATGACAATAAATACGAGCGATAACAGAAGTCGTAAGCCTAAAACCGTTTGATAGTATTTTTGTGCGTTCTCTTCGTTGTCTTTGCCAATTCTCTTGAGAGCGGTGGTATTGAGCCCAAAGTCAGCTAAAATGTAAAAAAGGGCGGGAAGAGCCTGCATCAGAGAAAATTGGCCGTAGCCCTCCTTGCCAAACGCCCTTGTAATAAGGATAGTCGCTAGCACGGTTAACGACATGCTCGCAAACTTGGCTATAAGTTGGGCGGTTGTGTTGCACAAAACACTTTTTTTCATGGTTGGGTTTGGCAGTTACTAATTTGCATTTGGGCTTTCTGTAAACTGGCCGGTTCCCCTTTAGTTTTATTAATCTTTTTAACGACTTCGTATTGTTCGTAAGATACGCCGTCGCTATTAACCCAGGAGAAGTGGTCGTAAGGAGGGTCGTATAGAATAGTAAAGGGTGTTATTGCGCGGACCCTGTCGTCCTTAAGCCAAACGTCTTCAAAAGCGGCTTTATATTTTTGTGCTACAGTAGGCGCATTAAAATAGGAGCCATTGTAAGGACTTCCCTCTGCGTGTGCCCAGCCGGTTTCCGTTATAAAAACCGGTAAATCTTTTTTTACGTCTAAGGCGGTTTTTAAATAGTTTAGTTCATCTTCATAGGCTTTTATACTCCAAAGCCCGGTATCATAAGGGCTTCCGGAAAAATTAGGCTGCGGATAGGGGTGGCTTGCCCACCCGTCCAACTTTTCAAAAATCCCAGGAACTTCCTGGTTCATTTGATACATGAATGACAGCGGGTTTATGTAACCATTTCCGTTGGAAGCGCTGGCGTTTAAAGCACCGTTTAGCATAAAGAAATTGGGGCTCTCTTGTTTAAAGACATCAATAGTATAGTTCAGAATTTTGGCATAATTTTTGGCGCTGGCGTTACCTTCCCAAAATTTGTCGTCATTAGGTTCGTTGTAAACGCTTACATAACGCTCTTTGACGGGCCATAAAAAGCTATTTAAAAAGCCGGCTGACTCTTTAGTGTCACCTTGGTACTTTTCCGTATCCACATCCCAAAGCTGGATTATAGGAATTAGATGTCTGGTACTTAGATCCTCAAAAACGCGTTTCCATTTGCTGTAATCACGATCCTTTACGTTGTAGGGAATTAGTACATATCCCCAGTTACCCCCGTTTGAGTTGACCAATTTTTCCGCCAATTTAAAAAACCTTTCCTCCTCCGCGTAAATATAAATACCGAATTTATTGTTTGGTCTAGAGAAACTTGAGTAATCCGGATACGACATGTACTCTACGGAGAAAAACTGGTTACATTGTGTGTACGGGGTAGTTTCCTCGCTTTTGTTTGTGGTGTCTATAGTATAGTTGCTGTCACTTTTAGTGGTAGCGTGATTAGCGGTGTAAATCCTTACTCCAAAGGTTACGACTACCGCCAGAAATCCTAAAATCCAAATATTTTTCAAATTCATGTAGCCATTTTAACTTATATTTGTGCTAGACTAAAACGGTGTTTATCAACCGCGACAAAATACTTTCTGTTTATTCATCCTGCGCTTTATTGTTTGGACTTCTTTTAGTGCTTAATCGCGAAAAAAATCTTGAAACTGTCTTTCTCAAACCTTTAGACGACTCTTATAGCATTTTAGGAAGTCGTGCCGTTTTTAAGGATTTAACGGGCGGTAACCGGGTTTATGCCTTTTTACCTTACTGGAATTTAGGTCATGAAGTTTTAAACGTTGACGTGATAACCGACCTATCCTATTTTGGATTGAATGTTGACTCTAAGGGACGGATAGTGACTAACGACAGTGTCTATAAGGATTGGCGGGAAGATGAAAAACTAGCTGAAACCAGGGAAAAGGTTAAAAGGAGCGGCGCGCGGGTGTCTCTTACTTTAGTTTGTCACAAGGAAGAGGACATAGATGCAGTTCTTTCCTGTACGGACTGTTGGAGCGATTTGGCAAAGGACGTGGAGAAGGAGCTTAAATGGGCGGGTGTAAAAGATGTAAATGTTGACTTTGAATATCCTTACTATACTACGCCGGAAAATGCCCAAAAATATTCCCAGATGGTAGGATTCTTAAATAACTACCTAGACACGACCTTTGGGGACTCGTTTGTGGTGGTTTCAGCCTATGCCGATTCTGCGGACAGGGCAGAAAAAAGTGAAGTTAGACTCACAGATCCTAAAAGTTTAGCCGCCAATGCCGACGCTCTTTTTATCATGGCTTATGACTTCCATCGTCCGGAATCAGCTAACGCCGGCCCTGTAACACCGTTGGAAGGTTCCTACAAAACTTCCAGATTAAATCTTACTACCGCCATAAAAGCGTATCTGAAGGTGGTTCCGGCTAACAAACTAATTTTGGGCCTGCCTTTTTACGGTTATGATTGGATTGTGGAAGATACGACGCCCATGTCCACAAGAGTAGAGGGCAACGATACTGTAGGCTTCTCAAAATCCATCAGTTACGCGGAAGTTACGGATCTATTGATAAAGAAACAACTTAAGCCCCTTTGGGACGACCCGTCAAAAGCGCTATTTATAAACTATATCGATGAAGAAACAGGTTCTAATCACCAAATTTGGTACGACAACGCAGAGTCATTAAAACTCAAATACGCGCTGGCACAAAAAAACCACTTCTTAGGTGTAGGCGTGTGGGCACTTGGTTACGAGGGAGGTTACGTTAATCTTTGGGATGCCTTTAAGCACTAAATTCCGGCCTTAACATACTTTACTTTTATAGTTTCGTCCGACTTGTTTCCAGCCTCGTCGGTTGCTTCTGCCTTAATTTCTATTTCACCTTCTGTAACCCCCAACAATAATTCAAAGGTGTTATCAGCACCAACAACAGCAAGTTTGTCATTTATTTTGACCTCGCATTTTTTGTCCAACGATCCCTTTACCGTAATTCTCTGATTTAAGTTTCTTATTGTAGCACCGTCTTTTGGTTCGGTTATGATAATTTTTGGCTTTTTGGTGTCATAGGTAATTTCTAGTATTTGCGATCTCTCGCTCTGGTTTTGGTAGGCATCTTCGGCTTTAGCAAACACTGTGTTCCTTCCTTCTATCAGCGCGACGCTGTCAAAAGAGAATGTTCCCGTAGAATCGGCGCTTGCATTTCCCGTTAGCGGCCCGTTAACAAAGATCGTTACCTTTGATCCGGGTTCAGAAAAACCTTTTAGTGACAACTCCTTTTTGTTGGTAACCGTTGGCGCGTTATAAAAGTAGGGTGGGGGAGGTGCGGACGTGTCATCCTTTTCCTTGGGTTTTCCAATCTTGGAAATCAGTCCAAAAAAGGAACCAATGTCGGTGGCAAAAAACTGTAAGGCGATAAAGATAGCCCCGACAACCACAAAAGTCATCAGCAAAGTTTTATATAACCTTTTTTTTACTTCTTCTTCGTGCTGCATATCGTCATCCTTGCAAATTTAAACTTCTAAGGTACTCTTTTAGATCTTTTGCCAGGTCTTCGCGTTCCATGGCAAACCTAAAAGTGGTTTTTAGATAATTAGAAGGATCCCCGGTAGTTAGCCACTCCCCATCGATGGGTTGCGCAATAATCTTTTCTCCTCGATGCGCTAAATTGTTGTTCATGTCAGTTATCCAAAGTTCCCCGCCCAGCCCGGTTTGCAGTTTTTCAGCCTCCTCAATCATTTTATAGGAAAACACGAATCTGCCGAATTGTGCCATGTTGGAGGGGTTTTTTCCAAGCGGAGCCTTTTCTATAATTTCCTCAATCTCGTATTTGTACGCCGCGTCCTTTTTATACCTAACCGTTCCGTATTTATGGACTTCACTATCTGGCACTTCCTGCACTGCCAAAACGCTTGCCGGCTCCTCCCGCTCAAAAACATCCATAAGTTGTTTAGTAACAGGTGTTTTCGCCAGGGTCAGATCATCGCCAAACATATAAACAAAAGCCTCATCATCGTCGATTAAGTTTTTGACTGCTAAAAGGGGAGTGGCGTTGCCGTACGGAAGGTGCCTTTTTTGTCGCACATAAACAAAGTTGGCAATTTGCGGAATCTCCCTCACCATTTCCAGCGATGCCTTTTTGCCGTGTTTTTCCAGGAGGTATTCAAGCGCGATATTATTATCAAAATAATCCTCCATCATGCTTTGACCCGTTCTGGTAACAAGAATTATATCCTCGATGCCGGATTCCACTGCCTCCTCCACTAAATATTGAATGATTGGTTTGTCGATAATGGGTAGCATTTCCTTTGGTTGGTTCTTAGTGGCGGGTAAAAAACGGGTTCCGTAACCCGCCGCGGCAATAACTGCTTTGGTGATTTTTTTATGATTCTTCATGTGATTTCCTTTCTGCTTTGGAGCCAGAGGTGGGAATCGAACCCACGACCTTTCCCTTACGAGGGGATTGCTCTACCAACTGAGCTACTCTGGCATCTAGTTTACCCTGCAGGATCTATTTTAACAAACTGGTAAGGATTGCGCAGGTTTTTTAAGAGCGTGCCCGGGCTGTAAAGAATATGTGGCCGTGTTTAAGGGAAGAATGGGTTGAGTATACTCGTTTAAGAGATACGACTCAACCCATTACATCGTTGGGTTATTTCACGTGTTTCTGGTATGCAAGAGAAACCCTCCCTTGAGCGTAATCGATGGAGGTTACTTTTACACCCAAGGTCATACCTGCTTCGATCTTTGGTGGACCACCAAGCCCAAGGAAACCCGATCTCTTTGGGAAGTCTTGAGTTGGAAGAAGTCCGTCCAAAGCAGGAGCAAGTTCTATAAACGCCCCAAGTTGAGTGACAGCGACAACTCTGCCTTTACATGATTGACCTGTCCTTAACTGAGTCAACGACTCGTACATGGGGATTTTCATTGAAAGTTCAACTTTGCGTTCGGTTTGGTTGACAGAGAGGACTTTGACAACGACTCTGTTTCCGCTTTTGAAGAGCTCTTCGGTTTTGTATCTACCGCGATAGACTTCGTTGTGTTTCACTCGACCCGTAACCAAAGGCGTTAGGGCAACAAAGACTCCGTTTTGGTTGACACTTCCAACGACTCCCCGATAGATTTGTCCGACCACAAATTTTGTGAGTGGGTCTTCAATACCCCCTGTGATTTCGAGCAAAGGCTCTCCTTTGTCAATGCGGTGTTCGAGTACCTTGACTTGTACTGAAGCCCCAGGTACCAGTAGTACCGTAAGGTTTCCGATACCGCCCATGACCTTGCTTTTTGGAACAAACCCCGTAATGCCACTACCCAATTCAACAACAACACCGCCGCTATTAATTTCCTTAACAACAGCGTTGTCGATAACGGTGCTAACCGCAAGCCTGTTCTGCATGTGGTTATACAACGCACCGTCAATGAATTGAGCCACGTACACCTGGTTTGAATACCAGTAGAGTTTTTCCAAAGCGCGTAGGAGGTCAAGACTTTTACCGGCAATCGTTTTGATTTCGCAAAGCCTGTCGTATGTCATCCTCCCTGTAAACCGCAAAACCCCACGTTTCCATGAAAGTTCGTTTGGTTTTTCCTCTGTGCTGATTTCTGAAGCAGCCTTTGCAGGAAAAGAGGGAAAATCAGTATACGCAGTACTTTTTGAGTGACGATACACCTTTAGTACTACTTGCTCACCAATGGAGAACTCGCTCGAGTTTTTTGGAAGCACCCCTCCGTATGCTGAAGTAACGACGCACGCATCGGTGGTTGCCTGCCCAAAGTCAAGAACGAACATCACCTTGCCGTTATTATGGATTTCAACCACCGTTGCCTTAGCGACAGTCGCATCTTTGTCTCCTTCGGAAGAGATAAAGCGATTCGTAATCGACTCCTCCACCTTTTCCCAGTTTGTCAGTCTCACTCGTTTTAGTTCAGGATCCACATGTTCAAGATTGAGAGTGAGTCGGGTGCCTTTGGAGATTTGCGTTACAGCGTATGCATTGCGAGTAAAACTCATGTCTTGAGGCTCTAGAAGAACTTCAAGGCCGGTTTCAATATCGCGTACAACAAGTGCTGCAGTGCGGTCTCCTACGAACTTTAGGGTTTCACAAACCTCAACTGTCACTTGATCTCCGTAACGATGCCTTTTTGTGAAGACATCAAACGGATCGGGTTGTGGAACGACTTTGGCAAGCACAATCGGTGGTTGTCCGGTCCGGAAGGCGTATCCAGTTATTTCAACAACAACCTTCTCTCCGGCAACCGGACAAGATGTGAGTACCGCTTGTTTGCATTCAACACTCCTGTACCAAATTGAGATGTCTGTAAGAGAAATCCCCAATGTTCTTTCTGGTTCCTCCGGCTGTTCTGGATCTTCTCCGGATAAGTTTTCAAACTCTCCGGCTTCTTCGGTCAGATCCTCTGTCTGACGAACCAAAGTTTGCGCTCGAGTTAGGTTACGCGTGGTCTTAATCCACACACAGCCTTCTTCAGACCCCTCGACTTGAGCTTCAAATCGGTAACCGACGGGATACACTTGATCAACAAAAAGCCGCGAGAAAACTCTATACTCCGCCTCTCCTAACATTTCGTTTTGTCTGCCCGAAGCAGCCAGATTACAAGTAACTAACGAACCCGCTTGGGGCTCGACCTCGGCAGTGTACCGATACGGCTCTGATGAGACTCCCGTTACTCCGGCATCTATTAACCTGGTCCTAAGGAGGACTCTTACGCGGTCAATCTGTGAGAGATTGATACATCGCACAGCTTTTTTTGTATCGATACTTAAACGATCCAGAGTTTGATTTCGTTCCTCAGCTATGGCGAGCATTGTTCTGTGGTTCACAAAGTGAAGATCTGCCCACTGCTTTCGCAGAGAGTTTAGCTCTTCTGAGTTGAGATCCCGTAACTGATGCCCGTCTAACCAAGGAAGTTCATCCCAAGCTTTGTAAAGCTTGAGGATAAACTCCAAGTCGTCGTGAGAACCGCACATGAGCGCCTGGTGGCGCTGATAGGCCGTGCGTTTTGTGTAAATGTCCCAACTGAATTTCCAGGACAAGAGTCTCCGTGTACCGCCATTTTTAATGACCGGCAAAATTGTTGCCATTTCTACTGAACAGCCCGTATCATCAGCGGCCATGAGAAGATCCACAAGTTTTGGAGCATACGAGAATCGGCGGGTCAGCAAACCATAGGAGGTAAGTGACTCATCTTCCGTTAGTGCTCCGGATTTGATCAATTTATCGGTCGATCTTTCGATCTCGGCTTCCGGTGGGTCTTCCAGCCATCCATTTAGGGCTTTAGGTATTCCGGCTGCTTTTGCAGTTAGAACAACACCTTCCATATTGCAACGTTGCATGGCGGTAACAGGGAACTTTGGAAACAGTTCGCTAATAAACTGTCCTTCCGTATAGAGGCAATACACCTCGCCGTTTCTCGTCCGGCCTGTCCGTCCCCAGCGTTGTTTAGCGTTTGCCTTACTGATAAGTACCGTGGGGTACTCATTTGCACTGGTTTGGTCGTTGAATTTAGGCTGAATCTCAATTCCAGTCTCTATTTCATAGACAATGCTGTCGATTGTTACGGACGCTTCGGCGATGTTTGTTGAAACAATCACCCTAAGTTTCCCTGATCTTGGTTCTTCGTATGCGACATCAGTAATGTCCTCATCTTCGTCGCGATAGAGTGGATAAACTTCTACTACCCCGGCCAGAATCTCATCCTGATCAGCCCATGCCCTAAGTTCGTCAACAAGCCTGTTGATAGGTCCTTTGCTGTGAAGAAAAACGAGGATATCACCCCAATCTTTTCTTTTAGCAACAACTTCCTCAACAAGCCACTTGGTTTTCTCACGCGCGGCATTCAAAGCAACCTTGCTTAAAATGCCGGCATTTTCGTACGGGAGCCTCTCACTTTCTGACGCGTAAAACACATCGTACTTCACAGAATTTCCGTGGGCATCAACGCGCTTTCCTTCAAACTCAATCTTCTTCGCGCCCTCTTGATCAAAATACTGGCGGAAAAGCTCCGCGTCAATAGTGGCGCTTAAGATGACGAGCTTGAGACTTGGATACAAGCCCATGCGGTCCTTAAGGAGACGCAGAATGGTCTCAATGTTTTCAGAGCGTTCATGCGCTTCATCAAGAAGAATTAGCCCGTATTGACTGATTCTTCCGGCGACAAGCCAGTTCACAAGTTTTCCGTCTGTAGCCAGCTCAATGGCGTTTCTCCAATCCGATTTACCCTCCTTACTGTATGTATAGCCAATATCAAACCCCGCCCCTACGGAGGATCCCATAAGATCCGGACCCAGATAGTCCACAACTTTCTTCATAGCCAAAATTCGCGGCTGGGTAACCAGAATCTGTCCATCCCGAGTGAAAAAATCGGGTTCAATTCCCTTTGGTGGGTATACCAGCCAATAGGGTAGTGCTGTTGATTTGCCGGAACCTGTTGGTCCCATTACTACAGCAACGCGGTGGTTGGGACTGCTAAACCAGTCTGCAATTTCCTTAACATTGCTTTTAGTTAACCCAAAACGGGTTTCATCGAATTTTCCTTCCCTTTCGATTTTGGTATGCTCCCGAGGTGGTCGCTCTATATGTCCAAGGTTGGATATAGCTTTCTGTGCTTGGATTAGGACGTTAAAATAGGGCGCCGCCATTTTCGCTTTTTCGCTGATGTGTTCGGGTTTGCATACATCACAGTATTGAGGTCGAGGGAACCCATACTTAAGAGAGTTCCGGTACGCGCGGTCAGAGTAACCAAGTTTTTTTCCGCAACGCTTGCAAGTCACTTCCCATTCCCATGTCATTTTCCTGCTCCTTTTGTGATACTTAATAACCCAAATTGTCAATGTGCACCTTTATCCACAATTATGGCTAAAAGCTTAATCGGCATTCTAACATACATCAATCCTAGGGCGAGTACGTAGGTTTGATGTATACTTATAGTATGGGAGCATACTTCGGAAGTATTGCAACAAAAACAAAAGATTCGGATAAAGTTTTAGGCACGCTTGAGAAGTATTATCAGAAACGTTGCCTTTCATTGAATGAGGTTTCTGTTGGGGACGGAGAGACTAAATATGCAACAGAAAGATACAAGGATATTTCTGAATTTCAAAATCTTTATCGACCGAGAAAAGAAGGAAAACACGTAGAATACTCAACTGAGTTTGATTTCTATTTTAACCTAGAAAAAAATAAAGACTGGCTAGTGCTTCAGTACAATCTGAAACTGAATCCAACGAATTCATTAGATATTGATAACGACTTAGTCCGCTTATTATCTAAAGAGCTATCCACCGAAGTCGTTAGTTACTAAAGATACGATACTGTTTACTCGCTTGAAATACGAAAGTACGTCAATGGAGAACTTGTGGATAGATTTGCGGTTGACGATCTTCAGATCGACGAAGACCCCAGAGGGTTTTTTGAGCGATTTAAGATCGAGGGATTCGCAGATCCATATGAGTTGCGACAAGAGGCGGAACCTTCGTATTTGGAGCAGAACGGGCTCGATTTTGAAGATGAAGAGTTGGAAATGTATTACGCCGGTCATTGGAGGCGTTTTTATTTAGGCGGTAGTCGAAAAAAATAAAAGAATATTTAGTTTCAAGCTAATCGGAATCTTGACGTGGAGATAAGAAAGCACTTCGATCGTCTAATGTTTGAAATCCAGCAATAAATCCAAGAACGACTGTTTTGATATAATACAAATATGGAAAGCAACTACTTAAGCAAACGCAGTAAAAAAGCGAGAGAGCACATAGAGAGATTTATTGAGGGTAGGCGGGAACTTTACGGGGATAACTGTTTTACAAAAGAGTACCTCACAGAAAAAATAATAAAAATTTTTAACGCTTTGGTAACGGAGCGGAAAGAGGGAGAAAAAGAACACTTCGGCAATGACTTAGAACAAAGATTAAAGCAGTATTTTCCTGCTCGGACCGTCGGTATAGGAAATGCTATTTATAACTATATTTTTTATGAAAGAATGGTTAATGATAACTTAGACGCTTTTTATAACGGCTTGTACACCGCGCAGCGGATTTTCTTTATAGGCGATCGGTACGGTTCAAGAGGGCGTTGGGCGGAAAATATTTATTCTTATATAATGATTAGGTTTAGAAGCGGCCTTGCGGTTTATGACGAGCAACTAGTTAATGCTTACGTTAAGCAAATACCGGGCCCTTTCACTTCCGGATATCCATTCTACGTTTCTCTTGCGACCGGTCTTTACTTAATCTTTGAATCAAAACTGCAGGAGGCTTCAAGTTTTCTGGAGAAACGTCTTAAACTAAAATCCACATCCAAGTATGAACGCTCAATTTTACTAGCTGTTAAGGCTATAGCTGACAAGGATAAGCTATCGTTTGTTTCAGAAGTCAACAACTCACTTAAGTTGTACTCCAGACAATCTTTTTACTGTAACTTGGCAGATGATCTAAGCCTTGAGGCTCTATCGCTTTATAATTTAGCAAACAGGGTTTGGGGAGAAACCCCAGCCGAACCTGAAAGTGAATATTGGGATCATGAGTTTTATAGATACATTAACAACACCAACCTTAAACCAAAAATTTTACCTGACTTTTCTAAACTGTCCCCTTTGTTTGAGAAATGGATTAAGGAATTGCCTTCGGAAACCGCTATAACAGATCTAGATGATGATATAAAAAAACACAAATCCCCATAATTAACATGATATAATAGGTTGCTATCTTCCAAAATGCTGGGAATTTAGTGCGTTGTAAAAAATGGCGCTGTGTACTTTGACAACTTAGGTACTAGAGAAAGAAAAGGAGAAGGGACAATGGGACAGGCATGCGCGGAGTATGGGAGCAAAAAAGATGCGGACATAATGATAAAAGCATATAGTGACGCTCTTTTAAAACAAGAGCAGGAAAGGGCCAAACTGGAGGCTAAGATAGAACAGGACGAGGCAACGGTTGCTGTGCGTGATGAATACGTCTTGACGGTTGTTATCTCCGTTAGTGATGCCGCTCGTAAAAAGTTAGAGGGAGGGTTGGGGGAAACGAGTTCGACTGAGATTGCAATTAGTACTTTCAAAGCACAACGGACAAGATTCACTCCAGCCTATCACGGCATCGACAACGTACTTCTCGAGCCGAAAAAGAAACTGGAGGTTCTCGATTCTAAAGACACCATAGGAAACCCGTTCTCGCATTTAGCTCCGACCAAGCATGGTAGGCAGCTGGACGATGAATGGATTTATCACAAGGCGGGGCTTATGCAGAAAGAAAGTTCTGCACAATATACCGTCGAGAACGCAAAGTTGGGAAAACGAATCCAACAGATCCTCGATAGCGAAAATGAAACTCTCAGTGTAGTTCTTGTACACGCTAACCCCGCTACTGGAGTTACCACTGTGTATAAACGCGAATCTAAAGAGAAAGAATATGAAGTGGTCCGTCGAATGAAAGGTGACTCAGATGACTAATTACAATCAGGAAACCCTAACGGCATTGAAGCTATTTCGGGAGCATACTATAAGGTTTGAGAGGAGATTCTCCCATGGCAAACTTCCAAACGAGCAGGATTGGAGACCTGTTCGTTTCGCGTTCCGGGATGTTCTGCTGGGTGCAGTTGCCCTTAGACACGATGAAAAGGACAACATAGTGTTGGTTGACGTATGCGTATCTGAAGACCTGTATGAGATTGAAGGCTGGAGTGGGACAAAGATTGTCACCATATTCATTCTCTCGGAAGCGTACAAATGTGGCTCCTCAATGGGGATTCGGTTTACATCAGACTTCGGTAAACAACGCGGTAAAGTGCCCGGTCAGATTTTTGACTTGGCAGATGAGTGCGGTGTTGAGCTGAAGAAGGCGGGTGAGGGAGTCATAACACCCAAGGAGGTAAGACACCTGTACCTGGCGCTTACGGAACTTAGTCCCGAAGCACAGAAACGGGTAATGGAGCTGTCTTTGGCAGACAAAGTATCTCCCGAGCGTGTTTGTTACATGGTTCACCATCTTACCTACACAAAGGAGGAGATGGAAGCCATCTTGCTTGGGACCGAGTTTCCGGAGAATATCCTTTTGGGCAAAGTTACCCCGGAGGAGTATCTGCTGTATCAGGATGTGGTTTTGCGTACCCGGGATGTAGTTCTTGGAGGAATGCTTGACCGCACCCTAAAACTTAAGGAGGTTGTGAGTGAAGACGGGGCAGTAGTTGACTTGGAGGGCACTGACCGTTGTATCACAATTGGCTTTGATCCCCGTTTTTTTGCCAAAGTCTACGAAACACAGGAAGAAACCCCTATTCCGTGGACTGTGTATCAGAATTGGGTGATTAAAGCCGACCAACGTTTGGTGGTTATGGTCCGTGCTCGGGATTGGGCTGATTTCCGGTTTTATTTTGATCAGGATCTAAAGGCGTTAAAAGAAATGCAGCGAGCCTACCAAGATAAGGCAACCTACCATTTTTTGCTAACGCCGCGCAGTATTCTGGATCTTGATGAGGAAGAACTGGAAAGCTATCGCAAAACTCTTGCCGAGATGAACGTTACCTTGATGATTTGTCCTGAAAGCGTTGGGCTTTTGGACCGTGACGTCATGGATCGGCTTAGGGTATGTGAGACAATGCGGCACGACATCGGCAGCGGCGGAGAGCGTAAAGCGGTTGTTTCTGCCGAAAACCGGTTTGATTTCAACACAACAGAAGTCAGACTGGTGGCAGTTCCGCGGGATCTTAAAATCGGCAGACTTGCTCTTCCTCAGTTAATCGAGCAAGCGGTGTATGACGAAGAAGAGTTATCTCGCGGGGTTAACAAGCACAACGTTCGTACCCGATATCACTTGGTTTGTGATCGGTTGCAGTTTCTGGCGCACCAGGCGCTTTCCGCAGGTGAACACCAGTCTGTAACGGTAGACCCCGCTGTGTTTCCGCTCCTTAACGGGCTGCGGAATACTATGCAGGAAAATGTAAGGAGTATGCGCTTACTTCCGGTTTTTTGGACCCCGGAACAAACGGAGGCGTATGCTGGCAATGCAAAGATTCTAGCTGATCAAGTCGGAGCGTTCCAGCAAATCGTAAGGTTTCTTCAAGTCGCATGTGGCAAGGGCCAGGTCGTGATAGCGGTACAGAACAAACATGCAGCACAAGTTCCCGGTCAGCCGAGCGTTCAGGTTGCTTTAGAACAGCTTACTCGGGCTTTTACCGGGCAGTTTGTTCCGGACTGGGTCAACGATTACGGTGGCCTTCCGTTTGTTGATATTGTGGTGAAGCATATCTGGAGAGCCGTTCAATCCGCACGGAGGAGACAGGCAAACGGACTAAATCTCGGTGAAGTTCCGCACATGGTTATCACTGGCGCGCTTAACGTAATGGTTTACGAGAACCGTAAGAAGGTGGACGATCAGAGTGTGGCTATAAATATCGTCTACACTGACGGTTCTCAGGCTCGTCCGTTTCCGCTGTTTTGTCTCATGCCCCGGAACAGCGAGGAAATGAAGGCTTTGCGTGAGCAAAGACTAACGCGAATTGGTATGATCAGCATGCGCCACCCGGAGATGGATTCGCTGATTCAATACTACTGGTTTAGAAACATAGAAATTTCTCAACCGGGAATGACCAGCGCTGAAGTCGACGAGCTGTGTTATCAGATAACACTGCGAAAGCTGGCGGACATCAACCGGTTCAACAAGCCAACGCGTATCGCGTTCTACCAGACCGGTTTTCAGGCACCACTAATCGGTTTCTGGAGAGCTGTTGTAGAGTTCTTGAGACAAGGTCAAGGGAAACCTCCGGTGCTGGAGATCATTCCTTACTTTTATCAAAAACTCCTCCAAAACGGAGAACAGTATGAACGAGGAGAGCCTTGGAACTAGTACCTAAGACATGAGAGGTGGGGTTTTTCTTTATATTAGCCGGCCATAAGCCAGGTTAACCCCACCTCCTGTTTTAACAATCTACAATGGAGCGGGGAACGGGGATCGAACCCGCGACCTCTTCCTTGGGAAGGAAGCATTCTACCACTGAACTACCCCCGCGCGTTTCTTAACCCATCGATTATACTATAACGGCGGACTAGGGAATCACCAGCACCTGTCCCGGGAAGATCAGGGCTTGTTGTCCGTTGGGCAGATAATCAACGCTGGAGGAATTAGCGTTTAAGATATTTACCCACTGCGTCCCGTCGCCGTAAACGGCCTCTGCGATTTCCCACAAAGTGTCACCGCTTTTTACCGTGTAATTTCCCTTGCTAATATCACCTTGTTTATAATCTGTAGCAACCCAGGTACTTGTATCGACGGGTTTATTATTCGAGATTGTGGGGCTGCTTTGATTGTTATTGTCCGGGCTTGTGATGTCGCCGTCCAAATTTTGCGTGGAGGAGGAGCTGGTGTCGGGCAAATTTTCAAAAGACTTGCCTGTATCTTTATTTTGATTCTGGTAAAACTTAATTTGATTAAAGGTCCAATAGGAAAAAATGGCCACAAAAACCAACGCTAAAAACATAAGGATCTTGTCGTTTCTCATACCAACCTTTCTGGGGCGTGTTTAATTTTAATAAATCAAGTAAATGGCGGGACCGACGGGTCTCGAACCCGCGACCTCTTCCGTGACAGGGAAGCGCTCTAACCAACTGAGCTACGGCCCCAAATTACCCAGAATTTAGCAGAACGGGTGGATTTAGTCAATGGAAATTGTTAAAATAGCGTCGTGCAGTTAAAACCACAAACCGAGCATAAATTTTCCA
>Ga0315277_10001681_pt1 | contig 31748 bp, 29 predicted proteins | sample YL17G05_15_MG_FD_203695 | JGI IMG/M metagenome (GOLD analysis project Ga0315277, IMG submission 203695) | Sediment microbial communities from Yellowstone Lake, YNP, Wyoming, USA - YL17G05_15 | ecosystem: Environmental > Aquatic > Freshwater > Lake > Sediment | place: USA: Wyoming | collected...
GTAAGTGGCTTACACACTCACGGTCAATCAAGATGGCTGATCTCGTGAAGATGAGACTCAAGATCACCGACTACTCCTTGAATTCAGATCTTTTCGATGCGATCCGGAGATACTACACACTGCTGCGAATGACTTTTGAGACAAACATCTACAAGCTATTCGAGACCCCTAAGACTCAGATAATGCGCTTTGTCGCTATTCCTGTGGTTCCTCCGGCACCGACGCGCTCGGCAGATGTGGCGCAGATCGAAATCAAGTGTCCGCGGTGCACGACCCTCACACTGCTACAGGCCAATCTGGGAAAACGCGTGCCGTTGGAACAAGGTCGAATGCCGTTCCCAGGTGACAACAAGTTCAAGTGTCCGAATTGCGGGTTGGAAACCGACCTTTCAAGTATTCGAAAACAGCTTGAAGCGCAGACCAAGAAGCAGATAGCATCTTAGGAAGGAGAACGGGCGATGGATTCAAAAGATTTCGATTTCCGTATCATCTTTGAGCAAATGGAAAAGGCTCAAAGTAATGAGCCCCCTTCCGCCGCCACGAACGAGGATTCTGATTTCGCGGAGCTAGACGAAATTCGGCGTCTTAGAGAGATTGTTGCGGAAATGACCGAAACTCCCCACGTTTACTTCAGCCGAACCTGACCGCCCCGGCACCGCGTCGGTCGGGAATGAATTCAGGTTCCCAGGCGCTCACAGGAAGAAACCCAGCCATGAGATCAGTTTCCGGTCAGGCTTTGAGGCGTCGCAGGTATCTTTGATCGGGTGGTTCCCTAGCGTATTGTCGCCGTAGTATGATGCAGGCGTGCCGTTCTGGGGGATGTTCACCAGCAACTCGTATGTGTCGGCTTTCCAGTGCAGATCAATGCTCCCCTCGGCGGACGGCAGGATTCGCGGTGCGTCCACAATAATGTCCAGCCGCTCAAGGGCTTCCTTGGCCAGAAGGGCGAGAAACGTGACCGCCGTCTCCCACACCTTCTGTGAAAACGGCAAAGCGCCTTCCCCGTCCCAGTTCTCTTCCAAGTCGAGGATGCTTCGTGATGTTTCAATGGTGCGCGTGATATGCTGAAGCTCGATGGGCAGGCGTTGCCGCACGGGTGTGGACGCATTCCAGCAAGGCTTCATGTCGTAAATCGAAGCCGATTTGTGCGGTCCCTCCAACCACTCAGTGTCTCCAAACGATTTGCGGTTCGAGCAAGTGCCATCCTCTTCGCTGAACGCAAGATCGCTCTCGGGCTCTTTGCGGATTAGCTCGCAGGACTCCATTATTCAGCCTCCAGAAAGGGTATCTCCTTTTCCCTAAGGAGCGAGCGAACGCTGCCGGCTTTGTCTTTCGCTCGGGCCAAGACACTGCTTAATTCATTGAGGTCCTCATTGTCAAGGGCGACGAAGAACTCCTTATGGTCGGCGGAGCCCTCGTGGTAGCGGATTTGCAGCGTGTGGATTACAACAGCGGCCGCCGGAGGTTTTTTCGGGTCGGAATAAAAGACTGGGCGCACGTCGGTCAAAATCCGCGCCGAGCAGAATGTGCGACTGTGCTGCGTCATGACATCCAGAGTTTTGGCGGTAATCCCCAGCGACTTCTCGAAGGAGAGAGCGCGAATCACACGTTCTTTGAATGGTGCAATCTTGTCGGGTTCTATTCTCAGTTGCACTTCATCCGTGGCATTTAGTGTCTCAACCAAATCCTGAGCCAGCGTGGCGGGAGAAACACCCTTCCGCGCGAGAAGGAGATAGAGTCCCGCAAGCGCCTGAAGGACGCTCTCGACCTTGGAGGCGTCCAGCTCGGCGGCGGATGCGACACGTGAGGCAAGACTCCCAATCCGCAACGATGGTTGTTCCTGTTCCAATGCAGCGAACAACGCTTCGATACTCTTGTCCTGATATTCGATGAATGTGGCAAGAGCGCTACGGTGTTGTTTGGATATCTGGAGTCTCATCTCTTCTATCCTCGCTTGCCGGTTTCAAATTCACGCTGTGCAACGGGGGACTGTATCGCCCATGCGGCCACCTGATTTCAACATGTTTCATCGCGCGAAAGATCAGCCAAGAACAGGGAAGATTGTCTTCGTGGCGTTGCAGCCTCGTTCTGTGTGTGGCTGTGGCCTCCCAGCTCTATCTGCCACGGGCGCTTCCCGATTACGTGATCCGGAAATAATCCACGAGGACGCAGCGGCGCTGGCGGGTGAAATTGCGCGCGGTGGTCACGCCTTCGCCCGTCGGGCTGGCAATCGAAAACGAGGTATAGCCCTCGCCTCCCGTGCCTAATCCCGCATAGCACGGACCGTTCTTGATGAACAGCGTCGTATTCATGAGGCGGGCCATCTTGTCCATGGCGGCGATATTGCGCGAATGCATAATCGCCGTGTGGCCGTAGTTGCGTTCGGCGATAAGCGCCATCTCGATCGCGTGGTCCACGTCGCGTGCCCGAACCAGCGGCAAGAAGGGCATCATCTGTTCTTCCATGACCCAGAGGTGATCGAACGCCGTCTCGCCGATCAGAAGCCGCGTCGAGGCGGGCACATTGAGGCCGATTTGCTTGGCCAAATAGTCGGCGTTTTTGCCGACGAGATCGCGGTTGAGATGCGGTTCGACCGCTCCGAATGTGAGAGGACCCCTTTCGACCCCGAAAGCAATCCGCGCCAGCGCGTCAATCTGTTCGCGGTTCAGTTCAATCGCGCCCTGCCGAATCATTTCGCGCCGCAAGGGGTCGAAGATGGCTTCGACGGCGAAGACTTCCTTCTCGCCGATGCACAGAACATTGTTGTCGAACGACGCGCCGGCGATGATGTCGCGCGCCGCTTTCGGAATGTCGGCCGTTTCGTCCACGACAACGGGCGGATTGCCCGGCCCGGCGGTGATGGCCTTCTTGGTTGACTTCAGAGCCTCTTGAACGACGCCCGCCCCGCCCGTGACCAAAAGCAGCCGAATGTCGGGATGGGTGAACAGCTCTCGGCTCGTCTCCAAAGTCGGTTCGGCGACGCACGAAACCAACGGAACCGGCCCGCCTGCCGCGGCAATCGCGCGGTTCATGATATCAATCGCATAGGCGAAAACTCGCTTCGAGCGCGGATGGGCATTGAAAACCGCCGAATTGCCCGCCGTGATGATGCTGATCGCATTGTTGACCATCGTCGGCGTGGGATGCGTCACAGGGGTGACGGCGCCGATGACCCCATAGGGCGCCATCTCTTCAATGGTCAGTCCATGATCGCCCGAAAAGGCGTCGGTGCGGAGAATCTCGATGCCGGGCGTCTTGTTGGCGACGGTCATGTGTTTGGCGACCTCGTCCTCGACTCGCCCCATGCCGGTCTCCTCGACCTTGCGGCGCGAGAAATCCTCGGCGTGGTTGCGCGCGGCCTGGCGAATCGCTTCGATGATTCGCCCACGCGCTTCGAGCGACATGCCCATCAATTGCCGCTGAGCAATGACGGCGGCCTTGATGGCTTCGTTGATGGTCTGGAACACGCCGACACCACCGCCGGTAGCGGCGGTCGGCGCCGCTTGGCCTTTCGCCAAACTTTCAACGACTTCCATGACGATTTTTCGAACCAGAGCCTCGTCCATTGTATCCAGTCCTCAGGATTGTTCTCATTCCCGATGCGGCTGGGTATGAGCAATTCGTGAAATGTCCCTGCGACCGACCGCGAATCCACAGTAACATTGGGCGGATGGCGCCGCGGTTTGCAACCGTTTTCTGATCTGCCCGACTCAGGACTCAGTACTCAGGACCCAGCACTCGGCACTGCTCATTTGGGCTTGATCGAACGGGTCCGATGCACTAGCGTTTCTGGTCAACATTGAACCGCAGGAGGCGTCAAGCGGTAGCGTCTGCGAACATTCCGGTAAGCGGCGAATCCAAGCCCAAGCGAAAGGTCTCGCGCCTGCGCTATGTGATTAGCGTCATCGTGCTGGGTCTGGTGACTTTTGTTTATGCGGCTCTTGCACTGGGCCATATCGGCAACTATGAGGTGATCTCGGGTTCGATGCTGCCGACCTTGCACGAGGGCGACCGGGTCTTGGTTGACCAACGGTACCATTCCACGCCGGCGGTCGGCGATGTAGTTGTCTTGACGGATCCCGAAAGCCCGGGCGAGCTCTTGACTAAAAGGGTGGCGGCAACCGCCGGCCAAACCGTGGAGATTGCCGACGGTTTCCTGTTGGTGGACGGAAAGAAGTGGGCGCCGGACGGTCTCCCGCCCACCCGGCTGTCGGGGGATCGGCAGCTGCAGCGCACAACGATCGGCGAAGGCGAGGTTTTCGTCCTGGGCGACAACGTTCAGGTCAGCGAGGACAGCCTGGCGTTTGGGCCCGTGCCGGTTCGATCCATCAAAGGAAGGTTGTTGTTCATCTATTGGCCGCCCTCGCGCATCCGTCGGGTGCGGTAGGGGGCACGAGCAGCGGAGCAGTATGAGCTTGAAACCTGAAACCTGAAACGCAAAACTTCGTTTATGATGCACGGGGAAGACTTTTGAGCGAAGGGATATTGAACATGAATTCCTGGACCAAGCGGCAACACATGGCGGGCGGGCACACCTTTTCTGGGGACAATCCCACGCACCTTTGGGAGATGTCAGACGCCGACGAAGATTTGGGTTTCGAATCGTTGACTCTCTTCGATCACTTTTTCATGTCCTCGCGCCCCATGTTCTCGCTGTCGGGGAGAATCTGGAACCCGCCCGTCAACGTCTCCGAGACGCCCGATGGCATTCTTGTCCGCATGGAGATCGCGGGCATTCGCCCGAGCGATCTTTCGGTGACGGTCGAGCAGGGAGTTCTGGTCCTTCGGGGCCATCGCTACGAACCGGCGCCCGCCGAACAGGAAGAGTTTCACCTCATGGAAATCCGGCACGGCGGCTTTGAGCGGGCTTTTCGTCTGTCCAGCAACATTGCTGAAGACGGAATCAAAGCCTACTATCAAAATGGCTTTCTGGAGATCGAAATCCCCAAAGGAACGGCCAAAGGCAATTCTGTCAGGGTCCCGATTCGGATAGGATGAGGGCAGCAAGGACGGACTCTTTTAGAGGTCGAAATGGGCTGAGTGTCATATACGATTACCCGAGATGACGGGAAAGACGTCGGCGATGAGCGAAGACGACAAGAAAAAACCCACCGCTTCCCCCGTGGCCGAGGAACCGGCCTTGGAAGTGCCCCCGCAATTGCCGGTTCTCTCGCTCGACCATATGGTGCTTTTTCCCTTCATGATCGCGCCGGTCATCATCAATGACGAGCGAGGCAAGCGGCTGGTTGAGGATACCTTGAAGGGCAACCGCATCGTGGGTGTCTTCACGCGCAATCCCACCACGGCCGAGGACGCTCCCAGCGAACAACGCATTTACAGCCTGGGCACGGCCGCCGCCGTCCTGAAGATGCTCCGAATGCCCGACGGGACCATTCGTCTTCTCATTCACGGGCTTCGCCGCGTCCGGCGCATCGAAACGCTTTCGACCGATCCGTATCTGTCCATTCGGGTCGAGGTGATTGTCGAGCCCCAGGTGGCCGACAAACAAGCGCGGGCCATGATTCTCAACGCCCAGAGCCTGATGCGCCGCGCCGTCGAACTTTCCTCCCTGCCCGATGATCTGGCCATCGCCGTGATGAACGTGAGCGATGCCGGGCGTTTGGCCGACCTGATCGCCTCGAACCTCTCGCTCCAGGTGACCGAGCAACAGGAAATTCTGGAAATCACGGACCCCAAGGCGCGCCTCGAACGCGTCTTGGTCATCCTCAACCGCGAACTCGAAGTTCTCGAACTGGGCAGCGAGATTCAGTCGCAGGTCAGGACCTCCATGGATCGCAGCCAGCGCGAATACTATTTGCGCGAGCAGATGAAAGCGATCCGCAAGGAACTGGGCGAAAGCGAGGAAGGCGGCGCCGAGATTTCGGAACTGCGGCGTCGGCTTCAAGAGACAGCGATGCCCGATTCTGCCCGCCGGACGGCCGAAAAAGAAATCGCGCGGCTCGAAACCATGCCTCCCTCGTCGGCCGAATACACCGTGGCTCGCACGTATGTGGATTGGATCTTCGCGCTGCCGTGGGAGATTGAAACGCAGGATAATCTCGACCTGACCCAGGCCAGCCGCATTCTCAACGAGGATCATTTCAACCTCGAAAAGGTCAAAGAGCGCATTCTCGAGTACTTGGCCGTCATCAAGTTGCGCAAGAGCATCCGCGGGCCGATCCTCTGTTTCGTGGGCGCGCCCGGCGTGGGCAAGACTTCGCTGGGTCGCTCGATCGCGCGGGCGATGGGGCGCAAGTTCTATCGCACCAGCCTCGGCGGGATGCACGACGAAGCCGAAATCCGTGGCCATCGCCGCACGTATATCGGCGCCATGCCGGGCCGCATTCTCAAGGGCATCAAAGAGTGCGGCGCACGCAACCCCGTGATAATGCTCGACGAAGTGGATAAGATCGGCCATGACATTCGCGGCGATCCCGCGTCGGCCTTGCTCGAAGTGCTCGATCCGGAGCAGAATTGCTCGTTTGTGGACAACTACCTCGACATGCCCTTCGACCTCTCGAAGGTCATGTTCATCACGACCGCCAACGTTTTGGACACGATTCCCAGCCCGCTGCGCGACCGCATGGAGGTTCTCTATCTTTCCGGCTATACGCCGGCGGAGAAGCTCGAGATCGCACGACGTTACCTGATTCCGCGGCAGATGGAGAACTGCGGCCTGAAACCGGACGAATTGCGCTTCCGCTCCAACGCGATCATGCGAATCGTCACGGAATATACGCGCGAGGCGGGATTGCGCAATCTCGAACGCGAGATCGGCAATATCTGCCGCAAGGTCGCCCGCCAGCGGGCCGGCGGCGAGCAACAGCGTGTCACCATTACGCCCAAACAGGTGGCCGGAATGCTCGGACCGCCGCGCTTCCTTCGCGAACTGGTCGAGCGCGCCGACCAGCCGGGCATCGCGGTCGGCCTGGCCTGGACCGAAGCCGGCGGCGAAGTCCTTTTTATCGAGTGCTCTCGAACCGACGGGAACGGTCGTTTCCTCCTGACCGGCCAACTGGGCGACGTCATGAAAGAATCGGCCCAAGCGGCCCTGACCTATCTCCACGCCAGCGCCGGCCGGCTCAATATCCCGGAGAAAGTCTTCGCGCGGTCGGATTTTCATATCCATGTGCCCGCGGCCGCCACTCCAAAAGACGGGCCTTCGGCGGGTATCACCATTTGTGCGGCGATCGCCTCGCTTCTTGGCGAGACCGCATTGCGCTCGCGTGTCGCCATGACGGGCGAAATCACACTGAAAGGCAACGTCTTGCCGGTCGGCGGGATCAAGGAGAAGGTGCTTGCGGCCCATCGCGCCGGGGTGCGCGAAATCATTCTCCCGTGCCGAAACGAAAAGGACCTCGAAGACATCCCCAAAGAAGTTCGCGGCGAGATTCGTTTCCATCCCGTGGACCACATGGACGAAGTTCTGAACATCGTTTTCCCCGATTCAGTTGCCCAGAAGAAGGCCAAGCCGATTCCCGTGCGACCGTCCGATTCGCGCAGGACCACGCCGGTCGCAGCGAATTCGCCGCGTCGGCCCAATCGGTCCGCCGTGGCGGCGCAGAAGGCGCTGAAAAGGAAATGAAACGATTTCTTTTCCTCGTGGCTGTGATCGCGGTAGGATTCATCATCTACGTGATGATGTCCGATCAAGAAGGGACGTCGCCGTCGCCGACGGTCTCGACGTCGTCGCAGCCGGTGACACCGCCGACGCCGGCTCCGCCGGTCGTGCAAACAACGCCGGCAGGACAGAAGCCCGGGCAGCCGAATGTCTTACAACCGGTTGCGCCGCCGGGCACACAACCGAGGCCCTTGCCGTCGGCTTCGACCCCGCGCGCTCAAACGGCTTCCCCACAAAGCACCCCTGCCGCCCCCAACCCACGCGCACTCGAGGTCGAGCGGATCATTCGCGCTTGCGCCAAACGCGCCGGTTGGACCATCACCAATTATCAAGCGGGATTTGGAGTCTGTCGCGTCACGGGCCATGCTCCCAACGACAACGTGGCCAACCAGCGTTTCCTCGAAGAGATTCAGAGCAGCGGCATTTTGCGCAGCATCGAAACGCAATCCCATCGCCGCTATGAGGATCGCAACCAGCGGCCCATGCTGGAAGTCACCTTTAAGATAGACTGGCAGTGAGGGCGGAGGCAAAATGGCCCAGGGCCATGTTTCGAGTTGCAGGTTTCAAGTTTCAGGTGCAGAGAGGATTGGATCGGATGCCGGCGAGATGGGAGAGATTCTGTGCGTGAAACCGACTCCAACAATGCGCTTCTGAAAGTTCGTCGTCTGCAGAAGTTCTTCCCGATTAAGAAGGGGCTTCTCTCGCGCACGGTCAACCATGTCCGCGCCGTGGATGATGTCAGCCTCGACCTTTTCGCCAACGAGACGCTGGGCCTTGTGGGCGAAAGCGGATGCGGCAAGACGACACTGGGCCGGACGATCGTCCAATTGATCCGTCCCACCTCGGGCGAGGTCTATTACGAAGATTCGCCCAATCTGGCCACCCTCAACAACCGTCAGCTTTTCCCCTATCGCCATCGCATCCAGATGATCTTCCAGGACCCCTATTCGTCGCTCAACCCGCGCATGACGATTGGCTCGATCATCGGCGAACCGCTGGCGATCCACCGGCTGGCCAAGGGCGAGGCGCGCCAGAAGCGGGTGTTCGAACTGCTCGAATCCGTCGGCCTCGAACCCGGCCATGCCAAGCGCTTTCCGCACGAATTCAGCGGCGGCCAGCGCCAGCGCATCGGCATCGCGCGCGCGCTGGCCGTGGATCCCCGGGTCATCATCTGCGACGAACCGGTCTCGGCCCTCGACGTTTCCATCCAGGCGCAAATCATCAATCTCCTGCAGGATTTGCAGGAACGACTCGGACTGTCTTACCTCTTTATCGCGCACGACCTGAGCGTCGTGGGCCACATCAGTCGGCGGGTGGCAGTGATGTATCTAGGCCGGATTGTCGAACTCGGACCGACGCAGGAGATTTTCGGCGAGCCATTGCATCCTTACACACGCGCGTTGCTGGCGGCCGTGCCGCGCCCGGTGCCGCAAAAGCGCGGCAAAAAGATCGTCCTCGAAGGCGACGTGCCCAGCCCCATCAACCCGCCGTCGGGCTGCTATTTCCATCCGCGCTGTCCCGAATGTCCTCGCCACACCGAGATCACCGAGCGCTGCAAACGGGAATACCCGCCTTTGACAAAAGTCAGCGAAACGCGCCAGGTCGCCTGTTGGTTACACATCAAGTAGATTTGCGTGTGTGCTGCACCAAAGTTGAGAGACAGGTTGGCAACCTGTTTTACTCTGTCACAGAATCTTCAGGAACGGAAATATGCGTGGGACTTGCTCGCGATAGCGCCGGTAGTCGTCGCCATAGGTCTCAATCAAGCGATCCTCTTCGAGGAACGACATGAGATGCACCAACACAGCCCAAGCCGGCACCAGCGCCACACCAATCCACGACCCGAAGATCGCCGACCATCCCAACGGCCATAGAATGTTCGCGAAGAGGATCGGATGGCGCATGACCCCATACAGTCCAGTTGTCACGAGCGGTTCCGTGTGCGTGGGCCGCGTGTAGATTTTCCAACCCAGTCCTGGAAAACCGAAAACCAAAGATACCAGGAGCACCGCCACGCCCGCCGCCACCACAACCGCCGGCGAGTCGAACCGCGCCTGGGCGCTCACCCACGGCAGCGGCAGAATGAATCGCGGGATTTGGGCCATCATCGAACCCGTGAAACCGTAAAGCGGGTAGCGGCCAATACTCGTGCTCCCGACCGTCAACATTCCCATCGTCCAACCGATTGTGGCCAAGAACGCCCAGAAAAAGGGGTCGGTCAAGATCGCCATATTCTTCCTTTGCCTCCCGTGAGGTAGTGTTTCAGAGTTTCTCTGCGGCGCGTGTGAAAAGCCCGTAGTTCCTCCTTTAGGAGGCGGTTTCTGCTGAGCAATGACCCACTGAAGTGGGAACTACGAACAATGCAACATCCGCCTTCCTTGCAGGAACAAAACCACAATCACAAACCATTCTGACACCCCAACTTCAAGGTTTTTTCGTTCTTCGTCCGTCCGCCCGATTGGCGGGATTGGAATTGACAGACGGGCAGTCATATTTCCAGCATAACATCAGGCTGAGCAAAAAGGCGCCGTATGGCTCGCAGTCAGTGTTTCTACACCTCACGGAGTGCGGATCGGCAGTGGTCTCATTCAATCTCCCTAAATGGTCGCCTTCGCTTCGAACCAAAGTCATCTTCTTCGCTTTGGCGTGTGTTCTCCTGCTGGGTTTCTGTTTGACACTGGCAACCCTGTACGCGGTCGAAGTGCGCAAGCGCCAGATCGTTCGCCATGCGCAGGATTTGGTCCAATCGCGCGCGGATCAGTTGAGCGACCACCTGGCGAAACTGCTCGAAGAGGAAAAAGCAGCCGATCTGGCCACTCTGCGCAAAAGTCCACGTTTCCAGCAGGCCATCCAGTTTATCGTCACCGACCGGAACAACCGCCAGATCGTCCAATTGATTTATGACCAGAACGGGCGCGTCGAGTATGTGCTCAACCCCGAGATTGCCAACGACCTTCGCGTCGAGGTCTCCGCGGCCGACGCCTCGGGGTTGGCGGAGGCGCGGAGCGCCATTCTCCAGGGCGGGGAGCCGAAGGGCGAGGTCGTCGTCAAGTATGTGCCCGGTATCCTGCTGAACGAGATCAGCGAGGAGAGCCGCCAGATCACGCGCAGGGTGCTGGCGCTCGCGGCGGTTTTGTCGGTTCTCCTGGGCGCCACGTTTTCCTTTCTTTGGCAGATCTTCCGGCGTCAAATCGAACGCGAACGCGCCTATGAGAAACTCGACCGCATGGCTTATATCGGGACGTTGGCTTCGGGTCTGGCTCACGAAATCCGCAATCCGCTGAACGCTCTGAGCCTGAACCTCGACGTTGTCGGTGAAGAGATTGCCGATCCGCAACCCGACTCCGCCGGGCGGTCTCGCAAAATTCTTGACCTGCTAAAGTCGGAAATCCGCCGCCTCAATTCAACACTCACGAACTTCCTGCAATATGCAATGCCGACTTCGGGCGCCATCCGCATGACCGACATCGTGGCAATTTTGCAGGAAACCGCCGCGCTCCTCGAACCCGACATGCGGCAACGGCAGGTGCATTATCGCCTGGAGGGCGAACGTTCCTGCGAGACCTTGGCCGATCCCACGGCGCTCCGTCAGGTCTTTTGGAACGTTTTGCTCAACGCCATTCAAGCGTTGGAAGGCTGTCAGGAGCGACGCATCGCCGCGTCCTGTCGCGTCGAAAGCGGCGAGTGCCGGATCGAAATCCGCGATACCGGTCCGGGGATTCCTCCCGAACGCCGCGAAAAGGTCTTTGACGTGTTTCATTCCACGCGACCGGGAGGCTCGGGATTTGGCCTGGCCATTGCCCGCCAGGTCGTCGTCCGTCATGGCGGTTCGATTTGGATTGATTTACAGGACGGCTGGGGATGTGTGGTGCATATTCGCTTGCCGTTGCGGGTGGGCGGAAGCCAAGTCAAGAAAGGGTAGGATCGGTCCGCTGACCAATCCTTTGACACATGGATTTGGTCAGTGCTTGGCGGAACAGGCTGGGTGCGGCAATTCATAACTACGGCGACACGAATCATCATCGAAAAGAGACTTTTGACAGGATAACAGGATGGACGGGATGGAAGCGAGGGTAAGGTAGGTATCCTGCAGATCATGGCCCGAAGGAGACGCCGGGAACGGAATTCGGAAACCGGACGGAAAAGACCATTAGGTGCGCTTATCGCGTGTATAACACGATGGGTTTTGGCTTCCTGGAATCGGACGATGACAAATGCTTGCTGATCAAACTGCGCAAACCAGGACTTCGCGCGGAATACCAGAAACCCATCGTTGGGCATTAGGAGGGGGAAATCGCTGGAAGGTTTGTCGCCGACCTCGTGGTTGAGGACACCACTATGCTGGAACTGAAGTCCGTAAGGCGGATCATCCTGGCTCACGAGATTCCGTTGGTGAATAATCTGGTTGCCACGGGGAAGCCCGTGGGCTTGGTCCTGAATTTCGGCGAGCGGAAGGTGGAAGTGAAACGAAAAGAGCGGGAGTTGGTCGGAGGATAAACAGGATTTCAGCAATCCCGTCCATCCTGTTATCCTGTCAAAAACAGTACGTCACCGAACTTATGACTCAGAGGACTAAGATGCCACGAAACTTGGCGGCGGGCACGGGAAAGTCGGATTTTGGAGGACGAGGGTGGTTGACGAGAAGAAACCGGTAAGCCTCGAAGAGATTCTTGCCAGCGCGAAGAAGGAACGCGAACCGGGCAAGCCGCAATCGCTTTGGGCACGCAGCCGCTCGATTATCCGGCGGCGCATTATCACCGGCCTGCTTTTTGTGATTCCCATTGCGGCAACGGTGTGGTGCTTGGACCTTTTCCTGGGGATACTCTCTCCTTATCTAAAGCTCGAATGGCTGTTAAGACCGGTTCTGGAACGCTACGGCTGGCAGCCCGGCAGCGTGGCCTACAGGGCGGTCGGATTGGCGATATCAATTCTCGTTCTGGTCGCTCTGCTCTACTTGCTCGGATTGATGATGTCGCGAACGGCGGTTCGTCGTTTGATCACTCTCGGCGAACGTATGGTCGAGCGCATCCCGTTCGTGAAGTTCTTTTACAAAACAAGCAAACAGATCGTGGACATGATTACCTTGCCTTCCAGGGGCGCGATTAAAAAAGTTGTCCTGATTGATTTCCCTTATCCGCCTCTCAAAACAGTTGGGTTCGTCACAGGCGAAACGGTTGTCCAAGGCTATGCCGAACCCTGCGTCATTATCTATGTTGCCACAACGCCCCATTTGACGGCCGGCTATATGGTTTTGCTGCCTCGCAGCAAGGTTTGGGAGACCGATATGACGATGGAAGACGCTCTCAAATTCGTCATATCGGGCGGCATTCTTCATCCTGATCATGTAGGTTACCGAGACTATCAGCCGGCACGGCCGGCCTCTGTCGCACCGGAAGCCGATGGAGCAGTGCAGAAGGCTGAAGGATGAATGATGCATGACAAGATCCTGGAAATCAGTTCTTTTCGGGGTTGGGAAATCCAAAATCGTAAATCGTAAATCGAAAATCCAAAACCGAAAACGGGCCTATGCAACCCACTTTGCTTTTGATTGATGACGATCCCGGCAACCTCCAGGCGCTCCAGATAGCTTTTGCCCGAAGCGACTACCGGGTCTTGATGGCCAACAATGGCGACCACGGCATCGAATTGCTCGACGAAGAGCCGGTGGATGTTGTCGTGACCGACCTCAAAATGGGCGAAGGCAAGGCCGATGGGCTGGCCGTCCTGGGAGCGGCCAACCGCAAGCAGCCGGCGCCGCCCGTTCTTGTATTAACGGCCTTTGGAACGATCCCTTCGGCTGTTGAGGCCATGCAAAGCGGCGCGTTCAACTATCTCACCAAGCCAATCAATCTAGCGGAGCTGCGGCTTCAGGTTGAGCGCGCCATGGAAAAGCGCCGCATGGAAATCAAAATCGAGAATCTTCAGGCGCAATTGGACGAGAAATTCGGCTTCGAGGGAATTGTCGGCGATTCGCCTGCGATACGCTCCCTTTTTGAACTGCTGCGCCGGATTGCCCCAACCACGGCAACCGTTCTGATTGAGGGCGAAAGCGGGACCGGCAAGGAGTTGATCGCACGGGCAATCCATCAAAACAGTCCCCGAAGGCACGGGCCCTTCCTGCCGGTTCATTGCGCCTCGCTGTCCGAAAGCCTGCTCGAAAGCGAGCTGTTCGGCCATGAGAAAGGGGCTTTCACGGGGGCCGTGGCGCGCAAGCCCGGACGGTTTGAGCTGGCCGATGGCGGCACGCTTTTCCTCGACGAAATCGGCGAAATCCCCTTGTCCATGCAGGTCGCCCTGTTGCGGGTCCTCGAAACGCGCGAGTTCATGCGCGTAGGCGGCTACGAACCGGTGACCGTAGATGTTCGGCTGATCGCGGCGACGAACCGCAACCTCGAACAGGCGGTTGCCGATGGCCGTTTCCGCGAGGACCTCTATTACCGATTGAAAGTTGTCACATTGCGGATTCCGCCCTTGCGTGAGCGCGCCAGCGACATCCCCTTGCTGGTAAGGGCCTTCCTCGCTCAGTTCGCTCGCGAATCCGGCCGCGCCGTGCCGAGACTTGCGCCGGAAGCAATGGCGCGCCTGCTGGCCCACAGCTGGCCGGGCAATGTTCGGGAGCTTCGCAACACAATCGAAAACGCTTTTGTCTTTCATCAGGGCAACGAGATCACCGCCCGCGATATACCGCCGAATATCGGCGCTACCCCACCAGGCGTTGAAAGGACCTTGCCGATTCATCCCGATACCCGCCTCGAAGATGTCGAAAAAGAAGTCATTCGTCAGGCAATCCATCTATGTGATGGCAACATCACACATGCCGCAAAGCAACTCGGCATAAGTCGCCGGACCCTTCAACGTAAGCTAAAAGAAATCAATATCTGACAAGATAGTCGGCCCGATCTTTTACATCGGCAGTTCATAAACCTTCGCCACCCGTTTTTCGAGGTGCGACAAGATGTCGCACCAAGACCCATTTCCTGTCCGCCAGCGTGTCAGTATGTCACAAACACCTAGGTTTTGCGATCCACGGCTGTATGGAACAATGTTGTGCGGGCACTCATCTTTGTCTGACGAGCGACCTGTTGATTGTTGTATTATCATGTGTTGCAAAACAAACGCCGCAACATTTAGGTCTCTTCCGAGTCCCTGCGAGCATCTTGGCGTGATTCTTGTGGAGGCTATAAATGCGAGAAGCCACGCCTGTCGGCGGGCAAATTAGCTTTGGAGGTGGAGTTATGAAGACTCGGAGGTTCCTAACTCTCGCAATCACAATGGTTTTTGTGGCGGCCTTGGCTTTTGCTCAGCCCGTTGCTGCGCAGGCCAAGACGCGCAGCGACCAAGCATTGACGCCCCGGACGTTCATTGATTTGGCCAAACAAGTTCGGCCGGCGGTTGTCAGCATCAAGATCAATGCGGAAACACTGGAAAAGATCAAGGAATGGCAACGGGAACGGCGAGTGCGTCCGCAGGCTCCTCGGCAGCAAACGATCCCACCCGATGCGTGGGATGAGCTCGATTTGCCCGAATGGCTGAAAGAGTTTTTCAAGAACGCGCCGGGCTTGCAGATTCCCATTGTCCCCCTTCCCGAAGAGGATTTGTTCAATTACCCCTATGGCGCCGGATCGGGGATGATCGTCCGTTCGGATGGCTACATCCTGACCAATCGGCATGTTCTTTATTATCCCTTGCTGGGTGAGAGAATGTTCAAGGAAGGCCAGATCACGGTCGTTGTGTCCGACGGGACCAAAGAGGGTCGCAAGTTCACGGGCGATCAGGTCAAAATGATTGCGACCGATCAATTGACCGACCTGGCCGTCCTGAAGATTGACGCCAAGGACCTGCCGACCATCAAGTGGGGCGACAGCGACCAGCTCGAAATCGGCGAATGGGTTATGGCGGTGGGCGACCCGCTCGAACTGACGGGTTCAATTTCCCAGGGCCTGATCAGCGGCACCGGACGCGAGATCGAGATTGCCGGCTACGCCAAGTTGATCCAGACCGATGCGGTGATCAATCCCGGCAACAGCGGCGGCCCGCTGGTCAATCTCGATGGCGAAGTGGTCGGCGTCAACATGGCGATCGCGAGCAACACGCGCTACTGGGCGGGCGTCGGTTTTGCCATTCCCTCAAGTGTTGCACGCAAGATCGCTGAAGACCTCGTCGAACACGGCCACCCGGTCCGCGGCCATATTGGCATTCGCATGACCGACCCCGACGAGTTCCCCGCTTTGGCGGCTCATGAAAGCTACGAAGGCAAGAAGGGCGTGGGCATTGTCGAAGTGTACGAAGGCTACCCGGCGGTCAAAGCCGGTCTCCGTCCTTATGACATCATTGTCGAGATTGATGGCAAGGAAGTGGAAGACAACATTCATGTGCAGCGACTGATCACGAGCCATGAGCCGGGCGACAAAATCAAATTCAAAGTCTTCCGCGGCGGCAAGTATGAGACCATAACCGTGGCTGCGGGCGATTGGCCGACGGAGGAAAAACTGATGGCTCTCAGTGGCCAGAAACGCGAAAAGCGGGTTGAAAAGACCGTGGAAGTCGAAAAACCTCAGCCCAAAGGACGAGTGGGTCTGACAGTCGAGAATTATCCCGACAAGCCCGGCGCCTCCGACGAGGAAAAGGGCGTTGTGATCCGGGAAATCCGTCCGCGCTCGCCGGCGGCCGGCGCCCAGCCTTCCTTGCGTGTCGGCGATGTAGTCCTCGAAGTGGAAAAGGAGCGCATTCGCAGCGCTGACGAGTTCAAGAAGATTCTCAGCGATCGGTTTGCCGAGTTCGACAAGTCCAAGAAGAAAGACAAAGATACGCTTTTGCTGAAGGTGCGCCGCAGCAATCAAATCTTGCTGGTTTTCCTTCCTCTGGCGTCGCAATAAGGGGGCGGAATCCCTCTGCGTGACCTGGAGTGGGAGCAACGGAGGGCACCGGGAGATGATCTCCTTGTCACGAACTCGACTGGTTGCGGTTGCTGCCATGGGGTTGCTGGTGGGGCTGGCCGCCGCCCCGCCGGCGACCTCTGCGCCTTTGGCCACCGACGACCGGCCCATCACAAAGTGGATGGCCGGCGAACGGAAACCCGAACCAACCTCTCCCACATATCCTTTGCCGCCTCTGGGCCTCCTTCTGACCACACCGTCGGCAAGCACGATGCCGTCGTCGCCGACCATCGGACCCGCTCCCGCTCTGCCCGCGCCATTGGTTGCCCCAACGATCAGCGTTGGCAGCCGCGTTGTGCCGGAGGACCGTCGCGTCCATCTCGGCGACTCGATCAGTCTGTTCGTCGAACTTTCGTGGGTGGGAGAGGCAGGCGATGTCGCGCCCGAAGCGCCCGAAGAGCCGACTCTGATGAACCTGATGAAAAAAGGGATGGTTCAGTCGTCGCGGATCGTGCCCCAAGACTCCGGCGAGACGGTTGTTGTCACCTATCATTACGTTCTCGAGCCGACGGCCGAAGGGGCGGCCTCGATCGAGCCGATCCAAATCCCCTATCGCCTGCGCGGCGGCGGCGACGTGTTGCGGTTCACGAGCGACCGGTTTGCTTTGACCATTCTGCCGCGTCGCTGGCCGTGGAAGAAGATTCTGTTCGGCGCGCTTGCAACACTTGCGGTCATCGGTCTCGGAACAGCCGCCACGATGGGAGTGGTCGCGCGCGTGAGGCGAGCGCGCGAAGCCGCCAAGGTTCCGCCTCCCCCTTCACCGTTCCAGCAAATGAAAGCCGAGCTCGACGCGATCCGTAGGCTTTTCACGAATGGGATCGCGAAAGATGCTTACGACGGCGTCGAGCGGTTTGTCCGCAAGGCGCTGGGCCTGCGACTGGGCGGCGATCTTCGCTATGTGACGATCAGCGAACTCAACGAGCGTCTGGGGAACGAAACGCTCGATTCGGCGGTGCGCGACCGCGCGGCCTCGATTCTCGACCGCTGCGCGCAGGTCAAGTTTGCCGGCTATGTCCCGACCGTGGCCGATCAGGATCAGATCGTTGCCGATTGCCGCCTGCTTCTCGACGACATTGAGAAGAAAAACGATGAACGATGAATGATGAACGATGAACGAAAAACAGGAGAAACAAAGAAGCAGTCATTGAGAGCTGCGAATGAGTGGCGGGTCAGGAAAAGACGAAATGAAATCGCAACTTTTCGGTATTATGCTCAACACTCAGGACTCAGCGCTCAGGACTCAGCACTCAGGACTCAGCACTCAGGACTCAGGACTTCTTTTCGAGGGGTGAGCTATGAATCCGGAAATCCAGGCGATCAATGAACGGGTCAAAGAAGAAAGCCGATTTGTGGACCGAATCGTCGGCGAACTCGGCAAGGTCATTGTCGGCCAGCGCCACCTGGTCGAGCGGCTGTTGATTGGGCTTCTGTGCAACGGTCACATTCTCATCGAAGGCGTGCCGGGACTGGCAAAAACTCTTTCGGTCCGCACCCTGGCCGGCATCATTGCGCTGCGTTTCCAGCGCCTCCAATTCACGCCCGACCTTCTGCCGGCCGACCTGATCGGAACGATGATCTACCAACAGCACGACGGCAAGTTCGTGCCGAAGAAGGGGCCGATTTTTGCCAATATCATCCTGGCGGACGAGATCAACCGCGCCCCGGCCAAGGTCCAGAGCGCCATGCTCGAAGCGATGCAGGAGCATCAGGTGACGATCGGCGAACAGACCTTTCCGCTGCCTGAACCGTTCCTGGTTCTGGCCACGCAAAACCCCATCGAGCAGGAAGGAACCTATCCGCTGCCCGAAGCGCAGATTGACCGCTTCATGCTCAAACTGACCATCACCTATCCGAACAAGAAAGAGGAGCGAGCGATCCTCGACCGCATGGGCGATGGGCGAATCCCGCCCACGGAGGTCGTGGTCCGACCCGAAGACATCGTTCATGCGCGCGAGGTCGTCAGCCAAATCTACATAGACGAGAAGATCAAGGAGTACATCATCAATCTGGTTTTTGCGACGCGTGAGCCGAAACAGCACGGGTTGAGCCAACTCGAAGACTTCATTGAGTATGGCGCTTCGCCGCGCGCAACGCTTTATCTGGCACAGGCCGCGCGCGCCCATGCGTTCTTGCGCCATCGCGGCCACGTCATTCCCGACGACGTCAAATCCGTCGGCCTCGATGTTCTTCGCCACCGCGTAATTCTCACTTACGAGGCCGAAGCCGAGGAACTGACGAGCGACAACATCGTCCGCAAGGTTTTCGACAATATCGAAGCGCCGTGATCGAAGATCACAAAGCTATAAGCAGATTTGTGAAACTGGCAACCAGCCACCAGCCACTGTAGGTTGAAGGCAATGGCAACAGCGACCCAGGAAATACTCAAGAAAGTCCGCCACATCGAGATCTACACGCGCCGGCTGGTCAATGATGTCATGGCAGGCGAGTATCACAGCGTGTTCAAGGGCCGCGGCATGGAGTTTGACGAGGTCCGCGAATACCTGCCGGGCGACGATATTCGCACCATTGACTGGAACGTCACGGCGCGCACGGGCCGCCCGTATGTCAAACGCTACGTCGAGGAACGCGAACTGACCGTCATGCTGTGCGTGGACGCCAGCTCGTCGGGAGCGTTTGGCACGACCGGCGAGATGAAGGGCGAATTGGCGACCCAGTTGTGCGCCGTTCTGGCGTTCTCGGCGATCAAGAACAACGACCGCGTCGGACTGATCATATTCACCGATCAGGTCGAGCACTACTTGCCGCCGAAGAAGGGACGCAAGCACGTTCTGCGCGTGATCCGCGACATTCTCAACTTTCGGCCGTCGAAACATTCGACCAATATTGCGGCGGCGCTGGACTATCTCAATCGCGTGCTGCGCCGTCGCGCGGTCGTTTTTCTGGTTTCCGATTTCCTCGACGCAAATCTGCAGAAGCCACTGGCGATCGCCAATCGGCGCCATGACTTGATCGCAATCAGCGTGGGCGATCCGCGCGAGGAAGACATCCCGCCCATCGGTTTCCTGGAGTTCGAGGATGCCGAAACGGGCGAGGTCGTGGTGATTGATACCTATAACCGGCGCGTGCGCGACGCATTTGCCGAATCGAGCCGCGCCGAACGCACGCAACGCAGCAATCTGTTCCGTTCGCTGTCGGTGGATCACATTGGGTTACACACCGGCGAGTCGTTTGTCATGCCGCTGGTGCGCTTTTTCCAGGAACGAGCGCGGCGGCAATAGAAAAGCAAACGATGAATGATGAACGATGAATGATGAATGAAAGCGGCAAGTCGCATCGCCCCTTGTGAGTGTTTGAGAATCTACTGGGAAATCAACATGGGCGCACAAAGCGTTGGGATGCGGCAGCCGTAAACCTAAGGAGATCAGAAAGTGGAAATGCAGGAGCGACCGGTCGAAAAGAAGGGCATTCTGGCCAATCCGGCTCAGTGGGCAACGCCGGCGATCTGCGTGGTGATTCTGCTCGCCACGCTTTGGTTAAGGCGCGAGCAGCCGGATGTGTCCGAAAGCATTGACGAGCGAATTGCGCTGGCCGGCACGATGGTCAACCAGGGATTGCCCGCGGAGGCGATTGTTGAATATCAAGCGGCGCTTGATCTGGCGCGCGGCGATTCGGCCCGCAAGGCCAACATTTGCTATCTGATCGGCAGGATTTATTTCGAAACGCTCAAGGATTATGAAAAAGCGTTGGGCTATTTCGCCCGCGCAAAGCACTTCAATGCCGGCCATCCCGAGAGCGCGCGAATGGAGAAGTGGACTGTCGCGTGCCTGGAGCGGTTGGGCCGGTCGCACGATGCGCGCAATCGCATGACCCGCGCCACGGCGTTGCGGCCGAGCGAATCTTCAACCTCAGGGCCGATAGTTGCGAGCATTAACGGCCAGCCGATCACAATGAGCGATCTGGACGCCGAAATTCGCCGGATGAGTCCCGCGGCGCAAAAACAGTTCGCGGACCCGAAGGATAAGGCCCGGTTCCTCGAACAATATGTTGCGCGTCGTCTGCTCGTCGAAGCCGCAGGCCGCGCCGACATTCCGCGCGATCCCAAAGTTCTCAGCGAGTTAGACCGGGCGCGCGAAGAAATCCTGCTGGCGGCCTACTATGAGCGCGAGATTGCGGGCGCGGTCTCGGTGACGCCCGAGGAAATGAACCTTTACTACGACGCGCACCGCGAGGAGTTTCGCCGGCCGCGACGTCTTGATCTCTCCCACATCGAATTGGCCACCGAGGCAGCGGCGACATCGGTCGTTGCGGCGCTCGATGCGGGCCAAGCGTTCGACGCGCTGGCTCGAAAAGTCTCGATCAACTCCGAGACGCGCGACAAGGGTGGGCGGCTGGGCTCCTGGACCGAAGGCGCGTCCCTGCCAACCCTTCTTGGCGATGAGCCTGAGTTGCAGAAAGCTATCGCCGCTCTGAAGCAGGGACAAAGAACGCCGCCGCTCAAGACGAAAGCGGGGAAGTATCAGATCGTCCGCGCCGACGAGGTGACCTCGCCGACCGTCCGGGCGTTTGATGAAGTGCGCGACACGATTGCCTCCCGGCTTCGCCAGGAAAAGATGATGAAGCGTCAGGAAGAGGTCCTCGGCCGGTTGCGCGACGCCGAAAAAGTCGTCATCTACCCTGACGCGATTGAGGGAAAGAAAGCACTGAAATGAACGGGTTCTTGCCATTGCCAATACAGCGAGTATTGGAGTGCGGCGGCCCTCCGCCGCTTTGTTTTCCACCGAGGAATCCTCACGGTGGCAAAGTACCGTGCCCGAAAAGCAAAGCGGTGGAGGACCACCGCACTCCGAAGGAAAAGGTGTTTGTTCTTGCGGCGGCTATTCTCGCGGTGTGGGCCGCGGCTGCCGTGCAGGCAGCGACAACCGACACCGTTCGCATCGAGGCTTCCACGGCGAAGAACGAATATCGAATCGGCGATCAGATCGAATATGTTGTCGCCGTCGAATGGAAAGCGCCGGCCGAGTTGATTCGAGTCGAACCGAGCCTGGCGCTGGGGGTGTTCGAGATCGTTCGCGCGCCCGAAGTGAAGCAAAAGAAAATCGGTCGCGGATGGCGACAGGAACAATCGCGATACTTTCTTTCGACGTTTGAAACGGGCGAATTCACCATCCCGGAATTCACCGTTGTCTATCGAGACGCCGATGGAGCCGAGAAGCGAGTTCCAACGCCCCCCGTCAAGATCACGGTTCAAAGCGTTGCACCGCTTCGCCCCGATGAGACGGGAATCCGCGACTCGAAGCCGCCCGTTGTGCCGCACCGTCGGCTTCCGAAGCGCCAAATCCTGATCGCGGCGGCGGTTGCGCTCCTGTTGGCAGCAGCCGCGGCCGCCTTTGTGATTCGCGCCATGCGCAAGCGTCGCGGCGAGCCGGCTCCTGCGTTGCCGCCACGCCCGACCGAAATTGTAGCGCGCGAGCAGCTCGCTCGCATCGCCCAAAGCGACCTTCTCGCCCGTGGGTTGATCAAGGAATACTTCGATCAGATTTCGGACGTGATTCGCGCCTATCTGGGACAGCGGTATGGTTTCGAGGGCATTGTGACGACGACGTCCGAACTGCTCGACGAGCTGCGCCAACGTTTGGGCGGCAATGGCCATGTCGGCCTTGTGGCCGACTTCTCGGAAGAAGCCGATTTGGCCAAGTTTGCCAAGTGGCGACCGGATCGCCCGATCTGCGATCATTTTCTCGAAACGGCCTATCGAGTGATTGACGAAACGACGCCACAGCCGGTCATAGGACAGGTTGGCAACCTGTCCGGCGCTGACGGGACCGCATCGCAGCCGCCGACCAACGACAAAGCGTTTCAGGCTTCAGGTTCCAAGATTCAGGATACAGGAAACGGAAAGGCAAATAGCGATACCGGCAACAAGGGTTCAGAAGAATGATAGGCAACTTGCGGTTTGCTCATCCATGGATTTTGGCGTTCTTGGCGCTTCTGCCTTTGGTGGGATATGTTTGCCTGCGTTTTGACCGGCGCAAGCGCGGCACGTTGCGCTTTTCCGACATCACCCATCTGAAACACACGCCGCGTTCGATGGGAATGCGTTTGCGGACCGTCGTGCCCGTCTTGCGGCTGGTTGTCATGGGATTGGTCATTGTGGGTCTGGCGCGTCCCCAGGCGGGTTGGAAAGAACAAGAGGTGACCGCCGAGGGAATTGACATTCTCCTTGCGCTCGACGTTTCCAACAGCATGCAGGCGCAGGACTTTCGTCCGAATCGTCTCCAGGCGGCCAAGGAAGTGATCGCGCAGTTCATTGAGGGGCGCAAGAACGACCGCGTCGGCTGCGTGATTTTTGCCGCGACCAACTTCAGCCTTTGTCCGCTGACTTTGGACTATGGCGTCCTCAAGGATTTCCTGCGGCGCGTGGATTTCAATATCATCAATGGCAATCGCACGGCAATCGGGATGGGATTGGCCAATTGCGTCCGCCAGCTCAAGGAAAGCAAGGCCAAAAGCAAGGTGATCATTCTCCTGACGGACGGCTCGAACAACGCCGGACGGATAGATCCCTTCACCGCCGCCGAGATGGCCAAGGCGTTCGGCATCAAGATTTATACGATCGGCGTCGGGAGCCTGAGCCAGGCCTTCCTGCCCGGCGGGCCGTTTGGCGGTTTGCGCGTTGGGCAGACGGAGTTTGACGAGAAAACGCTTCGCCGCATCGCCGACATCACGAGCGGCCAGTTCTTCCAGGCGACCGACCGGAACAAACTCGAGGACATCTACCGGGCGATAGACAAGATGGAGAAAGCCGAGATCAAGACCAAGGAATATCAGTACTACGACGAGTTGATGGCGTGGGCCGTTGGGCCCGCACTCGCTCTGTTTTTGGTGGAGATTCTTTTGGGCTACACGCGATTTCGGAAATTGCCATAGTCCGAAGCGCGCGTCCTCGTTCACGGGAAGGGGAAGGGAAGATAAAGGGAATTACCGCGATGCATTTTGAGCACCCGCAAATCCTGTATGGCATCTTCGCGCTCCCGCTGCTGGCGCTGTTTTTCTGGTGGTCCCAGGGGCGACGCAGACGGCTGCTCGAACGGTTCGGGCGCTGGTCGGCCGTGGCCCGCCTGATCGAGACGACCAGCGCCGGCCGGCAGGTTTTCAAGATGATCGGTCTCTCGCTCTGCGCCGCTCTGCTGATCGTGGCGCTTGCCCGTCCGCAATATGGCGCGAGCGAGCGGCGGCTGACGCGCCGTGGGATTGATTTGCTGATCGCCGTTGACGTCTCGAACAGCATGTTGGCGACGGACATTTCGCCCAGCCGGTTGGCGCGCGCCAAAGAGCAACTGCGCCAGTTGGTGCTCAGTTCGCGCGGCCATCGCATCGGGATCATCGCGTTCGCCGGCGCGGCGTTCGCGCAATGTCCGCTGACGCTCGATTACGGACTGGCCCTGAACATCCTCGACGCAATCCAAGTTGGGCTTGTGCCGCTCCAGGGAACTTCCATCGGCGCGGCCATTGACTGCGCCGTGGATGCCTTCGAGCGGGCCGAACCAGGCGGGGGCGAAGCGCGGCGGGCCGACCAAATCGGCGACCGCGTGCTTCTACTTCTGACCGACGGCGAGGATCACGACAAGGCCGCGCTGCAAAAGGCGGTGGATCGCGCGGCAAAAGCGCATATCAAAATCTACGCGATTGGCATTGGCTCAACCAAGGGCGTGCCGATCATGATGCCCGACGGCACGGTCAAGAAAGACAACGAGGGGCGCGTCGTCACGACGAGGCTCGATTACGAAACGCTTCAGCGAATTGCGTTTCAGACCGGCGGCGTAGCGATTCAGGGAACCGAAACGGGCGACCTCGATCTGGTCGAAGCGAAAAAACATCTCGATGCACTGGAGCAAACCGTTCAGCGTTCGACGACAAAAACGGTTTACGAGGAGCGGTTTGTGCCGGTTCTCACTCTGGCGCTGATTTTCCTGGTGCTGGAAATGTTCCAGGGCGACCGGAGAAAAAGGAATGCAGAAGTATGAACGATGAATGATGAACGACGAACGATGAACGATGAACGATGAGGCGGGTGGAACTGGTGAATCTTAAATGGAAAATGGCAATCCTGATCGCTCTGATCGAGTTTGTCTTCTCGGTCGGCGGTGTTTCGGCCGATGCGCTGCGGCGGCTGGCAACTGAAGGCAACCGCCTGTTGGCTGAACAGAAATACGATGAGGCTCTCGAAAAGTATCGCAGCGCCCAGGTCGAGTCGCCCGAATCGCCGCATCTTTATTTCAACATCGCCAAGGCGCTCGAGCGACAGGAGAAGTTCGACGACGCCATCACGGAGTATCGCAAAGTCTATTCGCGCGAAGAACCGTTGTTGGGCGCCTGGGCGCTCTACAATATTGGCGTTTGTCAATATCGCCAGGCCGAACAGGCCATCGGCACGCAAGACTACCAGAAGGCTCTTCCGTTGCTCGAGCAGTGTATGGAAAGCAACCGCGAAGCGATGAAGATCGCTCCGAACGACGAGGACCCTAAATTCAACTACGAGCAGGCCAAGCGCAAATGGAAGGAAGTCCTCGATGCCCTGAAGAAGCAACAGGAAGAACAGAAGAAACAGCAGGACCAGCAAAAACAGGATCAACAAAAGCAGGATCAGCAGAAGCAGGATCAGCAAAAACAAGACCAACAGAAGCAAGATCAGCAGCAACAGCAACAACAGCAACAACAACAAAAAAACGATCAGGGGACAAGCCAGACGCAACAGAACGAGGAACAGCCGACGTCGGGAACGGCTCAGGCCGAACCTCAGCCAGTGGGCGAAATGTCGCGCGAGGATGCCGAGCGGATTCTCAATTCGCTTCCGCAACAGGATGCCGAGGAGATGCAGCGGTTTCTGATGCCGCGCCGTGGCGGCGATTATCGGATCGGCAAGGACTGGTAACGGAATGACGAACGATGAATGATGAACTAGCATGGAACGCCGGCGGCCCGCCGGTAAAGTCTGATGAGAGCAATACTTGAAAAGATCCGAGCGGTGGCGATGGCCGCGACTTGCCTTTGGGCAGCGTTTGCGGGCAATACGGTTCAGGCGGCGATGGAAGTTCGCGCTTCGGTGTCGCAGAGCCAGGTCACGCTGGCGGATACGTTCGAATACCGGATCGAGATTTCGGGCGACAGGATTCCAGAAGATGCGCAACCCGTAGTGCCGGACTTCAGTACCTACGGCTTTCAAATCGTCTCCGGGCCGAGTTCCGAACAACGCATCAGCATCGTCAATGGTGCTCAGACGAGCACGCTTGCGTTTCGTTGGCTTTTTCAGCCAACCCGCGAGGGGACATTCGAGATCGCTCCGGTCCGTCTTGCCGCCGGCCGTGCAGGGACGCTCGTGTCAAACAGCGTTCGGGTGGTCGTTGCGAAGACACCCGCGGTTTCGCTTCCCGGCGTTGGTTCTCTGTCCAGCGTGACAGGCGAGGGGATTTATCCTGCGCGGACCGGCAACGAGGCCAACGATCGCATCTTGCGCGACAAACTCTTCCTCCGGCCGGTCATTGACAAGACGGAAGCTTATGTCGGCGAGCAGATCACGCTTCGCTATGACCTTTACCAGTCTCCGACGCTGGGCGATCTGAGATATGGCATCGAGGATCGCCCCGATCCCTATCGCGATTTTCTGGTCGAGGTGCTCTATCGGCCCACCCAGCGCCTGCAATTTCGACAGGAACGCGTCGGCGACAATACGTTTCTGGTCGCGCCGATCGAAGCGGTGGCCTTGTTCGCCACCAAGACCGGCGCCACGTCAATCCCCGCTTTCGCTATGACAGCCGACATTCCCGTGCAATCCTCGAGACCCCGAGCGCCTCGGTCGGTCTTCGACGATTTCTTTCTCGACGATCCATTCTTCCGCCAAACAGTTCGGGCGCGACTGGTCGCCCGTCCGCTCGGCGTTCGGATTCTGCCGTTGCCGCCCGAAGGCAAACCGGCCAATTTCAGCGGCACGGTCGGCGAGTTTCAGATGGCCGCGGCGTTCGACCGCAACGAGGTTCAGCAGTATGATTTGGTGAACCTCAAAGTCCTGATTACGGGCAAGGGGCAAATCGAGGCCATCAGCCCGCCGCGCATTCCCGATGTTTCCGGCTTGCAGCGTTTCAAAGAGCAATCGAGCAACCAACCGTCGCCCGGCGGCGATGCGGTCAGCGGAACCAAGACGTTTGAGTTCGTCCTGCGAACGACGGCGCCGGGGGAGATCAAATTCCCCAGCATCGAATATGTGATCTTCAACCCGAAGCAAAAGAGATACGAGCGATTGCAGACACAGCCGCTGGCGCTGCGTGTTCTTCCGGCGCCCAAGTCGGAGAGGCCACAGGTTTTCGCCCCGCCGCCGGTGGCAACGGGTGCCGGGCCTTTGTCGGTCGAGGAAATCAATCGCGATATTGACTACATTCAAACGACCGGTTTCTTGCGTTACGGGCTGACGGCGGGTCCCCTTTATCAACGGCCGGGCTTCCTGCTGTTTCAACTGTTTCCCGTTGGGTTGCTAGCGGTCAGCTATGCGATTCGGCGTCGGCGCGATAAGTTGGAAGGCGACGTCGCTTGGGCACGCCGTCGTTCGGCCCGAAGCGTTGCCTCCAGGCGACTGAGAGGTGCAGGCAAGTTGCTTGCGGGTGCGGAGGGCGACCGGTTTTTCGAGGAACTCAGTCGCGCGCTCCGCCAATTTGTCGCCGATTTCACGAATGAGTCGGCGGCGGGTTTGACGGCCGAGCGAATCGGCCAGTTGCTGGCCGACCGAGGTGTTGAGAATCAAGACGTCGCGGAAACGGTGGCTGTGCTCGATCTGTGCGAAGCCGCCCGGTATTCGAGCAGCCGGCCCGACGTCGCCGAGATGCGCCGCGCTTTCGACCGCGCGTCGGAACTGATTGACCGGCTGGCACGGAAGCTTCGGGGATAAACGATGAACGATGAACGATACGCAGAACAACGATCATTCTGTGGGCAAAGCGCCGGCGAAATCTGTGATTGTATCTAAGGACAAAGGCAAAGTGCGGCCTTCTGACTCACGCCTGGGTGTTTTGTTTTGGGCAGCGGGATTTGCTCTGCTCTCGATCGTATGGCCTTCGACGCCGCCGGCCGCGCCGCCCAATATTTCCGAACTCCATCGCCGGTTTTCGACGGCCAATGAGCACTATCAGAACAAGCGCTTCAAAGAGGCGCTGGACGAATATCAAACACTGCTCTTGCAAGGTGTTCGCGATCCGATGCTCTTCTACAACGCCGGCAATACCTATGTTCAGTTGAGCCAGAAGGGGCACGCCGTGGCGATGTATGAACGCGCGCTGCGGCTGGCGCCTCGCAATTCCCACGCGCGCCGCAATCTTGCCTATATTCGACCCGGCGCCTCGTCGGCGCCGTTTGTCTTGTGGCGGCCGTTCCTGTTTGTGCGCGATTTATTCTCGTCGAACGAATGGCTGTTAATTGCGGATGCATTGTTCGTTTGGATTGCGGTCGCCGGATCGCTTCTTCTGCTGCTGCGTCACGAGATTGCCCGGGCGGTGCTGCGCTGGCTTCTGGTCATTGGCGTCATGCTGGCGGTAGGCGTCGCAGGTTTCCTACCCTGGCGGTTGTATCAGGAGCGCGGCCGGAGAATCGGGGTGATCGTCGAAAGCGAAGTTGTCAGCCGTCATGGCCCCAGCATGACGCTCGGCGAACACCTGCGGTTGGCCGAAGGAACCCGCGTCCAAATTCTGGGCAACGAAGGAACCGGCTGGCTCTGTATCCGGCCACTCGATACGGCCCATCGCTTCTCCGAACGATCCTACGTGAAACAAGAAGCTGTGGAGGAGATTTGATCCCTATCCCCGGGTGGGGAGTATGTGTTTGGCGCTCTGGCTTGTAACGGTTTTTGTGTGGACTGCGGCACGCTTTGCTGCCGCGTTCTCTGAGTCTGGTTGCCGCCAAGAGCGACCCGAACGCGGACGATTTCAGGGCAAGCGCCGAAAAACAAAGCGGCAGCAGAGCGTGCCGCACTCCAAAAACCAAGAGGATATCATGGCTTCTTCGGCATCTGCAATATTCACCGGCGATCTCGCGTACGCTCCTAAACACATACAGTAGAGATGGGTGCCGGGTTGTTGATTCGGCAGGATTCCACGGAGATTCAGACAGGTCAGTCTTTCGACTCGGCATCGCGACGCTTTCGGGGAGCGGGTTCTTCGGGCAAATCCTCATCCTCATCAATCTGCTCGCCTTCTTTTCCCGCCCGCAGATTGCGAGCAAAGCGCCCGATCGCCGACCCGAGCTTCGGCAGGTTCTTGGGACCGAAAATCAGGACAATCACAATCAATATGATAAACCACTCCATGCCTTGTGGAAGGCTGAGAATGCCCGCCATCAGATCCATTGCTCTCAGCTCCTTTACTTAACTTCTTCGCTCGACGAAAAACCGATCCTTCGCAGACCCTAGAGACTACACTGGCCCGAACGCCTCCCTGACATCAACCATTATTTTCTTGCCCGACCGGCTCTGAGGCTGTCTGCGGATTCCTGCCTTGCACCTTTGCCCACGCCAAGAAAGCAAAAGCAGCGACCACGCGGACCGCTGCTTTGGATGTCATACGTCTTGGGTAGTGATATCAGACAGTTTTCTCCGGACCGGCAGGGGCAAGAGCTTTGTTGAGCCTTCGCTGAACGCGCGACTGAAGCCGGGCCGCCCGTTTGCGGTTGATCACCTTCTTATTGCGCGTCTTGCCGATCAGGCGGATTGCCTCGACCGCTGCGTTCTTGAGCGTATCGACTTGCTTGGTTTCGAGCAATGCATCCAGGCGCTTCAGATGGGTTTTCAGAGCTGCTTTTTGCGCCCGATTGCGTTCGCGGCGCTTCGCGCTGACCCTCATCTGTTTTCTTGCCGATTCAATGTTTGGCACGCCCTGTTACCCCCTCAATTGTGGTTCTGATGGTTGCGAGAAAGCGTTGTCTATCTGTTCGAGCCTTCTGCGGCTAGGAGTCGAATCCACTAGTGTTCCACCGCTCCCTCGTCAAGCGAAAAACCGGCGCGTTCAGGCCACTTCGCCCAGCGCGAACTCGTCATGGATGGCCTGAACGGCCTTGTCCACGTCGCCTTCGCGGATCAGACACGAGATGCGAATCTCGGACGTCGTGATGCTCTCGATGTTGATGTTGTTGTGAGCTAGTGCGCGGAACATTCGCGCCGCCACCTCGGTGTGGCTTTTGATCCCCACGCCGACCACCGACACCTTGGCGACATTGGCATCTATCACGACGTCTTTGGCTTTCAACGTCTTGCAGACTTCGCGCGCGATTTTCATGGCGCGCTTCTCCTCGGTGCGGTCCACCGTGAAGGAAATGTCGTTGAGGCCGTGGGCGCCGACGTTCTGGATGATCATCCCGATGACGATATGATGTTCGGCCAATTGCCCAAACACTTCGGCGGCAATTCCGGGTCGGTCGGGCACGCCCAGCAATGAGATTTTCGCCTGATTGCGATTGAAGGCCACGCCACTGATGACGATGTCTTCCATGGCTTCCCTCTCCTTGACCACCAAGGTTCCGGGCACGTCCTTGAAACTCGATCGGACGTGAATGGGGATGTTATAGTTTGCGGCGATCTCGACGGCGCGCGAATGGAGAACCTGGGCGCCGACACTCGCCAATTCCAACATCTCGTCAAAGGTGATTCGATTCAGTTTGCGGGCGTTTTTGACCACCCGCGGATCGGCCGTATAGACGCCGTCCACATCGGTATAGATGTCACACACGTCCGCCTTGAGCGCCGCGGCCAGAGCAACCGCGGTCGTGTCCGATCCGCCCCGGCCCAGCGTGGTGATGTCATTGTCGTCGGTCGTGCCCTGAAAGCCGGCCACCACGACGATTCTTCCCTCGCCGAGCGCCTCGCGAAGCCGCTCGTCGTTGATCTTGCGAATCCGCGCTTTGCGGAAGACGCCGTTGGTGTAGATGCCCACCTGTGGGCCGGTAAATGAGATCGCCGCGCAACCCTGGGCTTCGACGGCAATCGCCATCAGCGCGATCGAGACCTGCTCGCCCGTGGCCATGAGCATGTCCATCTCGCGCGCCGGAGGATCGTCGCTGATTTTGTGGGCCAGGTCAATGAGTTCGTCGGTCGAATGACCCATAGCCGACACCACGACGACGACCTGGTTGCCCGCCTTGTGCTCGCGCACCGCCTTGGCCGCCGCCGCCTTAATCTTCTCGGGCGTGGCCACCGACGTGCCGCCGAATTTCATCACAACCGTGGACACGGTCCGTTCACCTGTTCCTGTCAAACTGTGGCGGCTGGCTCGACTTCGCCATCATTCTCGCCGCCCGCCCCTTGGCAGGGACGTTTCAATAGAGAGCAGGAGCAAAGGGTTTCCCCCAGACCTTGTCAAGGCTTTTCGCTGCGACCATCGCAAACAGGTCGTCGTGCAGGTAGCGCCCGCCAAATCCAGCCCCAGGCATGGCCAACGCGGACTGGAGCAGGCCAATGTCCCGAATACCAGGTGTCCCGCATATCGTTCGATTTGGTCTTGGTGAATTTCGAGGACTTCATCAAACCTAAGGAAGGTGGGATTCACGATTCAGTCCGCAAGGCGCTTCAGTGCACGACCATACTTCCGGTTTGCTTTTTCAAGAGCCGCTTTGAATTCTTGGCGACGCTTCTTGTCGCGGACAGGCGAGACAACAAGCACCTCGCCGTCAGTGGAGATGTCAAAAGGCTTGGCAAGAAAGGCGGCGGGGTCAGTTCGTGCCGCACTGTTGTCTCGCCCTTTTTAGTCCGCTTATGGTTTTCAACCATTTATTCTTACAAACTGCCATTCTTCAATCCCGTAGGGATCGTTGAAAATAGCCCAGGAATTGATTCCTGGGAACGAGATCGTCACCCTTGCAGAGAGTCCCATAGGGACGATTGAACGCCGCCATTCTCAGTCGTCCCGACGGGACTTGCCGGTTTTCCGACTCGTCTTCCCAGCGATAAATCACTGGGCTACTATCAGGCATCCCTACGGGATTGGACACCGTGGATTCGTCCAGTCAAATAGTTGATGGCCATCAGCCGGGGTGAGAGGAGAACTCTCCCCCCGGAGAAGCTAGCCGGCTTGAGCCGGACTTTTTCTGCCCGCCCGTGCAGAACTCCGGACTTTTTGCTGGTCCGAGGAAAGCCCGGCCGAGGCCGGCTGGCTACCAGCGGTCAGTGTCCGGCTCGCCCCGGCTCAAGCCGGGTGCAAACT